>Ga0183101_1001160_pt1 | contig 27604 bp, 18 predicted proteins | sample Biomet3_FD_127790 | JGI IMG/M metagenome (GOLD analysis project Ga0183101, IMG submission 127790) | Microbial communities from bioreactor (seeded with sewage sludge) at LBNL, California, USA - Biofuel metagenome 3 | ecosystem: Engineered > Bioreactor > Anaerobic > Unclassified ...
AATAAATATGCAAAAAATATGATTTTTATAAAAAAAGGAGCTGGGGGATTTGGTTAAAAAATTTAAAAGAGTTCTTGTAGCAAATAGAGGAGAAATTGCTATAAGAATTTTTAGAGCATGTCAAGAATTAGGAATAAGAACAGTGGCTATATATTCTGATGAAGATAAGCGTTCTCTTTTTAGAGCTAAAGCTGATGAAGCTTATTTGATAGGAAAAAACAAAGGACCAGTAGAGGCTTATTTAAATATTGATGAAATAATAAACCTTGCAATAAAAAAAGGTGTAGATGCTATACATCCTGGATATGGTTTTCTATCAGAAAATGCTGAATTTGCAAGAAAGTGTCATGAAGCTGGCATCGAATTTATAGGACCAACATCTGAAATGATGGAAAAACTTGGGGATAAAATCAAATCTAAGATTGTGGCACAAGGTGCAGGCGTAGCAACTATTCCAGGAGTAGAAAAACCAATCGGATCAGAGGAGCAGGCATTAGAGTTTGCTAGGTTCTGTGGTTATCCAGTTATGGTAAAAGCAGCTGCCGGTGGTGGCGGTAGAGGGATGAGAATTGTAGAAAAAGAAAGTGAACTTATATCATCCTATAGAAGTGCTAAAAATGAGGCTAAAAAGGCTTTTGGTATTGATGACATATTTATTGAGAAGTATCTTGAAAAACCAAAACATATTGAAGTACAAATAATTGGTGATAAACATGGTAACATAGTTCATTTATTTGAAAGAGATTGTTCAATACAAAGAAGACACCAAAAAGTTGTAGAATTTACACCTGCTATAGCACTATCAGAGGAAAAAAGAAATGCAATATGTGCAGATGCATTAAAGATAGCTAGATCTGTAGGTTATAGAAGTGCAGGAACATTAGAGTTTCTTGTAGACAAAAAGGGTGATCATTACTTTATTGAAATGAATCCTAGAATACAAGTTGAACATACAATAACTGAAATGGTTACTGGCATAGATATTGTGCAAAGCCAAATTTTAATTGCAGAGGGATATGAATTAGGTTCTAAAGAAGTTGGAATATACTCACAAGACGAGATACAACCAAGAGGATATGCAATTCAATGTAGAGTTACAACTGAAGATCCTTCAAATAACTTTGCTCCAGATACAGGAAAGATTGATGTATACAGAACCGGTTCTGGTTTTGGAATAAGACTTGATGGTGGAAATGGATTTACAGGTGCAGTTATAAGTCCTTATTATGACAGTCTTCTATTTAAAACTACTTCTTTGTCAAGAACATTCCAAGATGCTGTAAGAAAGTCTATTAGATCCATAAAAGAGACTAATATTTCAGGCGTTAAAACAAATATTGATTTTCTAATAAATGTTTTAAATCATGAAAAATTTGCAAAAGGTGAATGTGATACCAATTTTATAGCAGATAACCCTGAACTATTTGATATTTCACCAAGGGCTGATGAAGAATTAAGAGTTCTTAAATTTATCGGAGAAAAAGTTGTAAATGAAACTCGTGGTCAAAAAACAGATTTTGATGTTCCTGTAGTTCCTAAAGTTAGTATTACTGAGCCTTTAAGAGGTACAAAGCAAATATTAGATGAACAGGGTCCAGAAGGTTTAGTAAAATGGATTAAAGAGCAAAATAAATTACTTTTAACTGATACAACAATGAGAGATGCTCACCAATCGCTTATGGCTACTAGATTGAGAACAAAAGATATGCTTAAAATAGCTAAGTCACAATCAGTAATTGCAAAAGATTTATTCTCAATGGAAATGTGGGGAGGAGCAACTTTTGATGTTGCTTATAGATTCCTAAAAGAATCGCCATGGGAAAGACTTACTGAATTAAGAAAGAGAGTTCCAAATGTATTATTCCAGATGCTTATTAGAGGGGCAAATGCAGTAGGATACAAAAATTATCCTGACAATGTAATAAGAAAGTTTATAAAAGAATCAGCAACAGCAGGAATAGATGTATTTAGAATATTTGACTCACTAAACTGGTTAAAAGGTATGGAAGTTGCTATAGACGAAACGTTAAATCAAGGTAAAGTTGCAGAAGCTTGTATGTGTTATACAGGAGATATCTTGGATACAGATAGAGACAAATATACTCTAGAGTACTATGTAAATTTGGCAAAAGAAATAGAAAAAACAGGAGCTCACATTCTTGGAATAAAAGATATGTCAGCTTTGTTAAAACCATATGCAGCACTTAAGCTTATAAGAGCATTAAAAAATGAAATATCAATTCCAATTCATCTTCATACACATGACACTACAGGAAATGGAGTTGCAACAGTTCTTATGGCTGCTCATGCTGGAGTAGATATAGTAGATACTGCGTTTAATAGCTTATCAGGCCTTACAAGTCAGCCAGCATTAAACTCTGTAGTTGCGGCACTTACAAATACAGAAAGAGATACAGGTATGGACGTAGATGGCCTTCAGAAGCTATCTGATTACTGGAGTGCTGTAAGACCAGTTTATAGCCAGTTTGAATCAGGATTAAAAACAGGTTCTGCGGAAATATATAAATATGAAATACCTGGAGGACAGTATTCAAATCTTAAACCTCAGGTTGAAAGCTTTGGCTTAGGACACAGATTTGATGACATAAAAGAAACTTTCAAAAAGGTAAATGATATGGTTGGAGATATAGTAAAAGTTACTCCATCATCAAAAATGGTTGGTGATTTAGCTATATTTATGGTTAGAAATGATTTAACTCCTGAAAATATACATGAAAAGGCTAAAAATATGGCATTCCCAGATTCAGCAGTTGCTTATTTTAAAGGAATGATGGGTCAGCCAATGGGAGGTTTTCCAGAAGAACTTCAGAAATTAGTGCTTAAAGGGGAACCACCTATTACTTGTAGACCAGGTGAAATGCTTCCACCAGAAGACTTTGAAAAAATAAAAAGCCATTTAATAGAGAATCAAAAAATTAATCCTTCTGAGCAAGACTTAATAAGTTATGCTTTATATCCTGATGTATTTGAAGCATATTTAAAATACATTAAGGAAAATGGGGACTTAAGTAGAATGGGAAGTGATATATTCTTCCATGGTCTATACGAAGGTGAAACATGCGAGGTAGAAATAGCAGAAGGAAAAACATTAATTGTTCAACTTCTAGAAATAGGTAAGCTTGATTCTCAAGGAAATAGGACTCTTGTATTTGAGGTTAATGGTAATAGAAGAGACTTAAAGATAAAGGATAAGAGTATTAATTCTGGAAATGGAAGTTATGAAGAAGAGACAGCTATGGCAGATCCTGAAAATAAAATGGAGATAGGAGCTAGTATCCCAGGAACTATATTGAAGGTACTAGTAAAAGAAGGAGATTCAGTAAAAGAGGGAGATAGCTTAGTTGTAATTGAAGCTATGAAGATGGAAACTAATATTTTAGCAACTTCTTCAGGAGTTATTGAATCTATATTTATTAAAGAAGCCCAACAGACTAAAACAGGACAGCTGTTAATTAAGATAAAGTAATATATAATAATTGTAAAAGATACCTCTTTCTTGATATTAAGGAAGGGGTATCTTTTAATACACGATATTAAGTTAAAATAATATAAAGATAGTAATAATATGGTATAATAATTAAAATTAAAATATGTAGTTAGAGGGTGTGAGACTGAATGGAAGACATAGGATTGGTCCTAGAAGGTGGAGGAATGAGGGGGCTTTATACTTCTGGAGTTTTAGACTTTTTTATGGAAAAGAACCTTTACTTTCCATATGTGATAGGAGTTTCTATGGGAGCTTGTAATGGAGCCTCATATATTTCAAGACAAAAGGGAAGAAATAAGAGAATAAATATAAATTATATTAATGACCCAAGATACTTAAGTTATAGAAATCTAATAAGAAAAAAAGGACTTTTTGCGGTAGACTTTGCCTATGATGAAATTCCAAACAGGCTTGAAATCTTTGATACTAAAACTTTTAATGAAGCTAAAGAAAAGTTTATAATTGGAACTATGGACTGTGATAATGGAGAACCAGTATATTTTGAAAAGACAGATTGTTGTGATAGTATACTGGACATTATAAGAGCTTCTAGTAGTTTGCCTTTTCTAGCACCTATTGTTAAACATAAAGGATTAAATCTATTAGATGGAGGCGTAATAGACCCTGTGCCTATAAAGAAATCCATAAAAGATGGCAATAATAAAAATGTAATAATTTTAACTAGAAATAAAGGTTATGAGAAAAAACCTTTTAAAATGAAGTTTTTGGCTAAAACAATATATCCCAAATATAAGGGTCTAATAGAAGCTATGGTTAACCGTTATAGAATATACAATGAAACCATAAAATATATAGAAGAACTTGAGAGTGAGGGAAAGGTTTTTGTAATTCGGCCCAATAGGGTATTAGAAGTAAAAAGAATTGAGAAAGATAAGAAAAAGCTATTAAATCTGTATAGCCAGGGATATGAAGAAGCTAACCAGTGTTATGATAAACTAAACAAATGGATTTCACAGTAAAGTAAAGTTTCTGAAAGGGGAATAAAAATAATGAAAGTCGAATTAGGTAGCATTTATAATGGATTTAAACTATTAGAAACAAGAGATATCGATGAAATTAACTCTGTGGGTATGTTATTTGAACATGAAAAAAGCGGTGCAAAACTATTTTATTTAAAAAATGATGATGATAATAAAGTTTTTTCAATAAGCTTTAGAACTCCGCCCAAGGATAGTACAGGAGTACCACATATATTAGAACATTCAGTACTATGTGGTTCAAGAAAGTTTCCTGTAAAGGAGCCATTTGTAGAACTAGTAAAAGGTTCATTAAATACCTTTTTAAATGCATTTACATTTCCAGACAAAACAATGTATCCTGTAGCAAGTACAAATGAAAAAGATTTTTGTAATTTAATGGATGTTTATTTAGATGCAGTTTTTTATCCAAATATATATAAATACCCTGAAATTATGATGCAAGAAGGATGGCACTATGAATTAGATAATAAAGATGCAGAAATCATTTATAAGGGTGTTGTGTACAATGAAATGAAAGGTGCATTCTCATCACCTGAATCCATACTTTTTAGAAAGATTTCTGAATCGCTTTTTCCAGACACACAATATGGGGTTGAATCCGGAGGAGATCCAGAGGTAATACCTGAATTGACTCAGGAGCAATTTGAAGCATTTCATAAGAAATACTATCATCCTTCTAATAGTTATATTTATTTATATGGTGATATGGATATAGAAGAAAAACTAAGATTTTTAAATGAAGAATATCTTAGAGATTTTGATAAAATTGAAGTGGACTCAAAAATATTGCTTCAAAAGTCTTTCAATGATCAGAATGAGGTATTTATAGAATATCCAATATCAAACAATGAAAAAGAAGAAGATAAAACATTTTTAAGTATGAATTTTGCAATTGGTAAAGCAACAGATGTTGAGGTTTATTTGGCTTTTGATATCCTTGAACATTTACTCCTAGAAACACCATCCTCACCATTAAAAAAAGCGTTAATTGATGGAAAAATAGGAAAGGATGTTTTTGGATCATTTGAAGCTAGTATGCTTCAACCAATGTTCAGTATAGTAGCTAAAAACTCTAATGAAAGTGAAAAGGAAAGATTTAAAGATTTAGTTATGCAGACTTTGGCTAAGCTTGCTAAGGACGGTATCGACAAGAAGCTAATAGAAGGATCTATTAATATAAAAGAATTTCAGTTAAGAGAAGCAGATTATCATGGCTATCCAAAGGGACTTATATATAGTATGAAGTCTATGGATAGTTGGCTTTATGATGAAAAGCCTTGGATACATTTAGGCTATGAAAGTGCTTTGAAGAAGGTAAAGGCTGCTTTAAATAGTAGATACTTTGAAGATATGATAGAAAAATATATTCTTAAAAATAGCCATAGTTCAATATTGGTCGTAAAACCAGTTAAAGGTTTATCAGAAGAGAAAGAAGCTTCAATTAAGAAAAAGTTAGCAGAGTTTAAACAAAGTCTTACAGACGAGCAAATAGAAAAGATTATAAAGGATACTGTTAAGCTAAAAGAAAGACAGGTAACCCATGATTCTCCAGAGGACCTAAAGAAAATTCCATTGTTATCTATAAATGATGTTGATTCTAAAGCTAAGGAACTTCCATTAGTAGAAAAAGATGAGGAAGGTATTAAAACATTTTTTCATCCAGTGTTTACAAATGGAATTGCATATATGAATATGTATTTTAGCACTGAAGGGATTAAAGAAGAACTTATACCTTATATATCATTACTCAGTACTGTGTTAGGTAAGGTAAGTACAGAAAAATATTATTATGAAGATTTGACAAAAGAAATCAATATTAATACTGGTGGTATTAGGTATATAGCACAAGCTTATGCTGAAAAAGGCAATTGTGAAAAGTTCTACCCTAAATTCATAGTAAAATCTAAGGTTATTATTGATAGTATGGATAAGTTGTCTAATTTATTGTGTGAAATTATTGGTCATACAAAGTTTGATGATTATAAACGTTTAAAAGAAATAATCCAAGAAACAAAATCTCGTATGGAAATGATAATTTTTGATAAGGGACATATAGTAGCTGCAAATCACTTATTCTCTTATTTCTCTAATATTGGTAAATATGAAGATGTATTAAGTGGTTTATCATTTTATAAATTTATTGCAGAACTAGAGAAGGACTTTGAAAATAAGGCTGAAGAAATTAGTAATAAGCTTAAAGAAGTTTCCGGTATAATTTTTAATAAGAATAATTTGCTTCTTAGTGTTACTCTAGAAGAAAAGGACTATGATAAATTTAAGAAAAACCTTAAGGCAATTCACAGTGAACTCGGTGATAAGCCTGTAGCAGCTGAAGAATATAAATTTGAATTTTCACCTAAAAATGAAGGGTTAATGACATCTGGTAAGGTTCAATATGTTGCTAAAGCTTACAATTTTATAAAATTAGGATATTCCTATAGTGGAAGTTTACAAGTATTAAAAGCCATAATAAACTATGATTATTTATGGAATCAGGTTCGTGTGCAAGGTGGAGCTTATGGAAGCTTTTCTGCATTCCAAAGAAACGGCAATATGTTCTTTACATCTTATCGTGACCCAAATTTAGATAGAACATTAAAGGTTTATGATGAGGCAGGAAATTACTTTAAGAGCTTTAAAGCTGATGATAGGCAAATGACTAAATATATTATAGGAACTGTATCGGATTTAGATTTTCCTCTAACTCCTTCAATGAAGGGTGAACGTGCAGTTGAAAATTATATTAAAAAGGTTACTTATGAGGATATTCAAAGGGAAAGAGAAGAAATTTTAAATACAAAGGTTGAAGATATTCAGAAATTTGGAGATTTGATTTCTGACTCAATGAAGCAAAACTATATATGTGTACTAGGAAATGAAGAGAAGATAAAACAAAATGAAGGTATATTTAATGAGATTGTAAATATATTTGAATAACAAATAATCCACAGTGTGAACCTTTTATAGATTCACACTGTGGATTTAATTTGTTAAACTGTCTCACCACGAGATTCTTTTATAGCTTTTAAGTCTTTCATCCATACTCGTACACTTTCAACTATTATGATTAGTACAAGTATTATAAGAACAAAAGATACAATAGCTAGTAATATTTTACCTTGAGGTAGGTAACTACCAAAAATATTTTGAAAAGCGGCAGTTAAGGTTATTATAGTTATAATTACCATTGGTATTGCAGTAATTAGTGCATATTTTGCCTTACCAGCCTTTATAATTATTGTTGTACCTACAGCAAAGGCTATAGCTGATAACATTTGGTTTGCAGTACCAAATAGAGGCCATATTGTAGATACGTTACCTGTGTACAATAAATAACCCCAGCTAAGAGATATTACTGCACTGAAAAATATCATGTTAAATACTGAATTTTTGTTTTCAAAAGGTTTATAGAACTTTCCACATAAGTCTTGTAGTAGATATCTTCCAATCCTTGTTCCTGCATCTATTGTAGTCAAGATAAACAATGCTTCGAACATTATGCAGAAGTGGTACCAGTAGGACATTAAGTGTTCAAGTCCAGGAATCTTATAGAAAACATAGGACATACCTACAGCAAGAGATACAGAACCACCTGGTCTTCCTGCGAGTTCTTCACCAACCATTTGAGAAAGCATTGGAAGTTCACTTGGAGTCATTCCAAGCTTAGCAAATACAGCTGGAGCTGAGTTTATAGCAAAATAATCTGCAGTTGGAAGACAAGTTGCTGCAATTAATGCCATTATAGCTACAAAACATTCCAAAAGCATTGCTCCAAAGCCTATTGGAAGTATATCCTTCTCACTAGATATAAGCTTTGGTGTTGTACCTGAGCTTACTAGGGCATGGAATCCAGACAAGGCTCCACAAGCTATTGTTATAAATAAGAATGGAAATACCTTACCTGGAATAATTGGTCCACCGCCATGAATAAATTGTGTTACAGCAGGCATTTGAACAACAGGTCTAACAATTATTATACCAACAGCTAATGCGCCAATAACACCAAGTTTCATATATGTGCTTAAATAATCTCTAGGAAGTAGCAACAACCATACTGGAAGAGCTGCTGCACAGAATCCATAAACAGCAAGGATTAATGACATTTGTTTTACGTTAAATGTTAAATAAGGTGCTAGTGCTGTGTGTTGAATAGTTGGTCCTAATATAACCCCTAATAATACTAGAGCCATACCAATTACAGTAGCTTCTCCTATTTTACCAGGTCTTAAGAATTTTAAATATAACCCAATAAGAATAGCAACTGGAATAGTAAATCCAACTGTAAAAGTACCCCAAGGACTATTGTAAAGTGAATTAACAATAGGCAAACCAAGACCTGCCATTGCTATTATTAATATAAATAATACCGCGATAGAAGTAACATATCCCATTCTTGTTCCAAGGTTTGTTCTTGCTATTTCAGCAATAGATTGTCCGTCATGTCTAACGGAAGCAAATAGTAGAACCATATCGTGTACAGCACCAGCAAATACACCACCGATTAAAATCCAAAGTGTTCCTGGAAGATAACCGAATTGCGCTGCTAGTACCGGTCCTATAAGTGGTCCAGCACCTGCGATTGCTGCAAAATGATGGCCTAGTAATACCCACTTATTAGTAGGAACATAGTCATGTCCATCTTCATGGACTTTTGATGGAACTTCTCTAGTTTCATCAACAACTAATACTTTTGCTGCTATAAATGCGCCATAAGTTCTGTAGGCTATAATTAAAACAAGAGCAGCTATAATGACAAGGACTATTGAATTCATAAAAAACCCCCCTTTGTTTAGTTATGTATATGTTTACATTAAATATAAACATATACATCCATATGATTGAAAAGTTAGATAATTCTTAACATTAATAGTATTATGTTTATAACAAATAGGATATATTTAGGACTTGAACAGTCAAAAAACTGGGGTGAATGGTAGAAAAAGGACGGTGAATGGCAAACCGAAAGAACGAACATAGCATTAATATTTTATAAAAAAATAAAGAGTAAGTATGAAATTAACATACTTACTCTTATTAAGTTAACCTTATATTATTTATTAAATAGCATTGTTACTATTTTGAGAATTATTTGGAGATTGTTTTTTGAATTCCTTAATCCAAACTTTAACACTTTCAAAAACAATTATAACCATCATTATAATTAATATTGATGAAAGACCTGCTAATAAGTTTTGATGTTTTGGTAAATAGTTTGAGAATATATTAGTTACAATAGCAGTTAAAGTTGTTATTGCTGTAAGAGTCATAGGTATTATAGTTATAGGAGCATATTTTTGCTTACCCATTTTAATTATAACTGTTGTACCTATTGCAAAAGCTATTGTTGCAAGAGTTTGATTTGCAGTACCAAACAACGGCCATATTGTAGATATATTTCCTGTATATAATAAGTATCCCCAAGTGAAAGACATAAGTGCACTGAAGAATATTATATTAAACCAGGAATCTTTCTTAGCTAGTGGCTTATAAGCCTGTCCGAATAAATCTTGTAGTAAGTATCTTCCTATTCTTGTACCAGCATCTATAGTAGTTAAAATAAATAATGCTTCAAACATTATACAGAAGTGATACCAATATGCCATTAAGTGTTGGAAGCCAGGTATTTTATAGAAAACATAAGACATACCTACAGCAAGTGATACAGAACCACCAGGTCTTCCTGCAAGTTCTTCACCAACCATTTTTGAAAGCATCGGAAGTTCGTTTGGAATCATTCCAAGCTTAGCAAATACAGCTGGAGCTGAGTTTATAGCAAAGTAATCTGCAGTTGGAAGACAAGTTGCAGCAATTAATGCCATTAAAGCTATAAAGGATTCTATAACCATTGAACCAAACCCTATTGGAAGTATATCCTTTTCGCTTGCAATAAGCTTTGGAGTTGTACCTGAACTTATAAGAGCATGGAATCCTGATAAAGCTCCACAAGCTATTGTTATAAATAGGAATGGGAATACTTTACCTGGAATAATTGGTCCACCACCATGTACAAACTGAGTAATAGCTGGCATTTGAATAATAGGTCTAACGATTATTATACCAACTACAAGAGCTCCAATAACACCAAGTTTCATGTAGGTGCTTAGGTAGTCTCTTGGAAGTAGTAGTAGCCATACAGGAAGTGCTGCAGCGCAGAAACCATATGCTGCAAGTATAAGTGACATTTGTTTAGCATTAAACGTAAAGTATGGAGCAAGTGCTGTATGTTGAATGTATGGTCCTGCAATAACACCAACCATAATAAGTGCCATACCAATAACTGTAGCTTCGCCTATTTTGCCTGGACGTATAAATTTTAAATAAACACCTATAATCATAGCAACAGGAATTGTAAATCCAACAGTGAAAGTACCCCAAGGACTGTCATAAAGTGAGTTAACAACTGGTATTCCAAGGCCAGCCATAGTTATTATAAGTATGAAAATAACAGCCAGAGAAGTAATAAACCCCATTCGTTTACCTAAGTTAGCCTTAGCAACTTCAGCAATAGATTGTCCATCATGTCTAACAGAAGAAAAAAGTATTACCATGTCGTGTACAGCACCAGCAAATACACCACCGATTAAAATCCAAAGTGTTCCTGGAAGATAACCGAATTGTGCTGCTAGTACAGGCCCTATAAGTGGTCCAGCACCTGCGATAGCGGCAAAGTGATGTCCAAGTAACACCCATTTGTTTGTAGGAACGTAGTCACGACCATCTTCGTGAACTTTGGAAGGCACTGATCTAGTTTCATCAAGAACTAAAATTTTCGCTGCTATAAATGCGCCGTAGAGTCTGTAACCTAAAGTTAATACAAGAGCAGCAATAATGACCAAAACTATAGAATTCATATAAAGTTCCCCCTTATAATATATATTTGTTAAAATTTAGCAAGTAGAAAACAGGTATATATTACATGTGATATTAGAAAAATAATTGCAAACGTTTTCCCGTGCTATGCCTATATAATAATACTTTATTCTTAATTTACATATATAATTATGTTAAAAAGATAAAAATGGACAATGAACAGTAGAAATCTAACCCTAATTGACATGATAGCAATAAAATTATTTAAATATTTTCATTTTACTATATAATATAATATAGAGAGAATACTTGTGAATTAATAAACAGTCTACAATAGAGATTTAAGTAATTTTATGAAATGGAAATGAGGGATAACTTGCTTTATGTACAATTATTAGAACGTATGGCGTTAATTGCTTTAGCTGCATATATATATAATCAATCGCACATTTTTAAAAACTTAATCAAGGATGAGTTAAAAATTACAGATAAGATTGGAATGATTATATTTTTTAGCATTGTGTCTATCATAGGTACATATACTGGTGTAAATTTAGAACCTTATGCTATTGCAAATACGAGACCTATAGGTGCTATAGTTGCTGGATATGTAGGAGGACCTATTGTAGGTGTTATTGTAGGGCTTATTGGGGGAACTCATAGATATTTGATAGGAGGTTTTACTGCACAAGCTTGTGGTATAGCTACAATAGTAGAAGGGATAACAGGAGCGTTAGCAAGAAAGTATTCTAAAGATGGAGCCTTTAGTGTAAAAAGTAGCTTTATAGGAGCTGTAATAGCAGAATGTCTTCAAATGCTTATTTTATTGATTTTCTCAAGGCCTCTAGAAGATACAGTAAATTTAGTAAAAGTTATAGCATTACCTATGATTCTTATAAATTCTGTTGGCGTAGTTATCTTCATAAATATAATACAGAATGCTAGAAATGAATATAACATATTAGGTGCCATGCAGTCACAAAAGGCACTTGATATTGCTAAAAGAACTATAGGACATATGAGAAAAGGTTTAGATGAAGATACTGCCAAAAGTGTGGCAGAAATTATATATGAAATGTCCAATAATAGAGGTGTATTTATAGGAGGAAAAAAAGGGTTTCTCACTTATTGTGGAGATCAAGTGGATGAAGAAGTGTTAAGGAAAAATTTACAAGCGTATTATAAATCACCAGATTATGCAATAATTAAATTTATAAGTGATAATAGAGAAGTATTCTTTATATGTGCACCTTTTTTTACATCTACAAATAGCTTTGAAGGAGTAATTGGGCTAAAAGTAAAATCAGAGAAAAATATTAATTTTTACTTTTGGGAATTTGCAAAAGCCTTAAGTGAACTTTTATCCACTCAAATAGAATTGCATAAATTAAATAAGCTAGCACAAGAAGCGCATACTGCTGAATTTAGAGCTTTAAGAGCTCAAATAGAACCTCATTTTTTATTTAATGCTTTAAATACTATATCGTCATTCTGTAGAACAAATCCTGTTAGGGCAAGAGAACTTATTATCGATCTTTCAAATTATTTTAGACAAACATTAAAAAGACAAGAAGATTTTATTTCATTAAAGGATGAAATTGATTTTGTACAATCTTACTTATCAATCGAAAAAGCTAGGTTTGGAGATAGACTTAAACTTATAATTGATATACCAGAGAATATGATGATTATGAAAGTGCCTGCCTTTATACTGCAGCCAATAATAGAAAACTCTATTAAGCATGGTATACTACCAAAGCCCTCTGGGGGAAGTGTATTCCTTAAAGCATCTTGTTTTCAAGGGGAAATATTATTCACCATCGAGGATACTGGAGTAGGAATGGAAGCGGAAAGGCTTAAGGAAGTTGTAAATAAATGGCCAGGAATAGGTCTTAAGAATGTAAATGAAAGGTTAAAGCTATTATATGGGGATAAGTATAAATTAAATATAACAACTTTTTTGAATGAAGGTACTAAGGTCAGTTTTCTAATACCAAAAGGAGGACTAATAAATGAATAAATTGAGATGTATTATTGTAGAAGATGAAATACCAGCATCTGAAGAACTTAGTTATATAATATCAAAGTATGATTCTATAAAGGTGGAAGGAATAGCCCACGATGGCGAGAGTGGTATGGAACTTATTAAAGATAAAAAGCCAGATGCTGTATTTATGGATATAAATATGCCTCTTCAAAATGGTATTAAGCTTGCAAGCAAAGTTAAAGATTTAGATAGTTCCATAGAAATAATTTTTGTTACGGCATATGAGGAATATGCAATAAAGGCATTTGAAGTTAATGCCTTGGATTATATTTTAAAACCTTTTGATGAAAAAAGAATTGATATAACAATAAGCAGATTAGAGTCTAAGTGTAAAGTTAAAGAAATGGATAATAAAGAGTTACCAAATATAATAAACGAAATAATAAATAAAATGGATAAAGAAGAGAAACTTGTAAAGAAAATACCTTCCGAGAGAAATGGCAAGATTATACTAGTTGATATCAAAGATATATATTTTTGCTATATAGAAGATGAAAAGACATATATTAAGACTAAGGATGATAGTTATTTGGTGGGATATACCTTATATCAAATAGAGGAAAAAACTAATTTTTTTAGAGCGCATAGAAGTTATCTTGTGAATATGGATAATATAAAAGAACTTTATTCTTGGTTTAATGGAACTTATAAACTGGTAATGAATGATATGCAAAAAACAGAGGTGCCTATAAGTCGTAATAATGTAAGAAAGTTAAAAGAATTGCTGGGGATTTAAACAGATACACATTGACAGAAAATTTTAATAAAGATATTATATTTCATATCGACGGCTTTTCAATTAGGAGGATTAATAAGGTTATGGTAAATTTATTCACTGATAGGTTACTAGTACAGGTTGAGAAGATTGACGAGCAGCATAAAATCATCTTCAACATAATCGAAGAATTTTATAATGTCTGTATGAACGGAGGGAGTAAGAAAAATATAGTACAAGTGTTTAATAATTTAAAAAATCATCTTGAACAACATTTTCAAGATGAAGAAAGTTATATGATTAAATATAACTATCCTGATTATGAAGAACATAAAGAAAAGCATAACATTTTTATCCGTAAAGTTTATACATTGGAAAATGCATTTAAATGTGAATATATACCCTTTACTAAATTAGCGGAGGCTAATGACTTTTTTTCAGAGGGACTTCTGACACATATAAGTGAGGTAGATGGTAAATTAGGTACATTTTTGAAAGATAAGTTTTAAATAATGTAAATTAAGTATACATAAAAATATACATAAAATTGGTTGAAAAACAATAACTTATCGGTTAAAATCATATTATATTAGATTGTTATATGGTGGTGAAACCATGAAAAAAATACTTTTAGTTAATGATTGTAAATTTGAAAGTCTCATAATGAAAGATTGTCTGAATGATATAGGATATAGTGTACAAGTAGCTAATGAGTATGATGTATTTGTGCAAGTAAGAAAAGTTCAACCAGATATAGTTATAGCTAACCTAATAATGAAGGACACTACGGGAGATAAACTTATAGAGTATATTAAGAGTACTAATCCTGGAATCATATGTTTACTCTCTTCTTGTGATTTAATAAGACTCGAGGATTTTATTGAAAATAAGGTAGATGAAGTTATTAATACTCCAACTGATAAGGTGAAATTATCAAAGATTTTAAATAAAGCTTTATCTAAAACTAAAAATAGTAATATAAATGAGACTATAAATGGTGAACATAAACTTTTAAGCGAATTAAGCAATAAAGGTAGTAAATATGCTAATGTAAATGTTTTAAGTAAAATAAGCACAAATGAAAAAGGTAGTAAATTTTCTTTTTGTCCCTATTGTGGTCAGAAACTTTCTGTATCAGATGAAAAGTTTATGTTTTGTCCATATTGTGGACAAAATATGAAAAATTAAAGTGTTTTGTATTGCTAAAATGTTAATAAATCAGAGTAGATAATTCAAGGCTTAAGAAAATATCTTTCCTTAAGCCTTAAATTAGTGTATGCTATGATACCTGATTCAACTTTCACTTTATTAGATAAGACTTTCCCACTCCTCATAAAGATTATCTAAATTATTTTGAGCCTCTAATAACTGTTTATTTATGTTTTCACTTTTTTTAGCATCAGAGTAAATTTCCTCTAAGCAAAGTTGGTTTTGCAAATCAACTATAAGTTTTTCTGAATTTGAAATTTCACTTTCTATATTTTTCACTCTTGATTTTTTATCTTTTTCGGCCTTTTCAAAATCCTTTTTTTTCTTCTTTTCATTTTGTATTTGGGTTTTGGTTTTTCCTATAATTTCTTCTTCTTCTTGAAACCTTAATGGATTTTTCTTTTTTTCTATATAATAACTATAGTTTCCTAGATATTCCTTTACACCATTTTCAGCTAACTCATATATTTTGTTGATAACCTTGTTTAGAAAGTATCTATCATGGGATATAACAAGAACTGTTCCATCATATCCCAAAATTGAATTTTCTAAAGCTTCACGTGACATTATATCTAGATGATTTGTAGGTTCGTCTAGTAATAGAAAATTAGATTTAGAAAGAATAAGTTTTAAAAGATTAATTCTGCATTTCTCTCCTCCGCTTAGCAATGAAATCTTTTTAAATACATCATCTCCTGTAAATAAAAAGGAAGCTAAAGCATTTCTAATTTCTGTAGTAGTTAACTCGGGAAAGTCATCCCATACTTCGTCAATTATTGTCTTTTCAAAATTAAGGTTAGATTGTTCTTGATCATAATAACCTATAAAAACATTTTTTCCTAGAACTGAAATACCACTATCAGGTTCTAAATCATTCATTATCATTTTAAATAAAGTTGTTTTACCTCTACCATTTTCCCCTATTAGAGCGTTTTTCTCTCCTCTTTTAATATCAATATTTAAATTATTGAATAGAACTTTTTCACCAAAGGATTTACTTAGATTTTCAGCATGAAGTACATCATTTCCACTTTTAATTTGAGTCTCAAAAGTAACATTACCTAACTTTTGTTCTTTATCCGGTGCGTTTATCCTATCAATTTTATTTAAAGCTTTTTGTCTACTCTCCGCAGCCTTTATACTTTTTTCTCTATTAAAAGATCTATATCTTTCAATTATATCTTCTTGCCTTTTAATCTCTGATTGTTGAAGAGTATATGCCTTTAATTGAACTTCATAATTCTTTTCTTTTAAGTCTAAAAATTTAGTGTAGTTACCATTGTAGGAGTTAACATGACCGTTTATAAGTTCAATTGTACTAGAAGTAATAGCATCTAAAAAATATCTATCATGAGATATAATTACAATTGAGCCTTTATAGGATTTTAGGTACTCCTCAAGCCATTCTATAGCTTCTAAATCCAAATGGTTAGTAGGCTCATCTAATAAAAGAATATCAGGTTTAGTTAAAAGAAGTTTGCAAAGGGCAACTCTAGTTTTTTGACCTCCGCTTAAAATATCAATTGATTTAGGGTAATCTTCTTCAGTAAAACCAAGACCCTTAAGAACTCTTCCTATTTCAGCCTTATAAGTATATCCACCTCTATTGGTATAAAGCTCAGAGCAAGTAGTGTAGTCTTTAATTATTTTATTGTGATAATCTTCATTATCAGGATCATAAGGTTCATTCATTAATTCTTCTAGTTTAGCTAGCTTGTTTTCTAGATTTATCAAATCCTCGAAAACAGTGATTAGCTCATCATATATTGTATTTGTTGAGTTTAAAGATAAATGTTGAGCTAAGTATCCTATAGACTTATTTTTATCTATATATAAATCCCCAGTATCGTATTCAAGCTGATGTGTAATAATTTTAAAAAGAGTGGATTTACCAGCACCATTAGGTCCTATTAAGCCTACCTTCTCACCATCATTTATATTAAAAGTTACATTTTCTAATATAACATCTATTCCGTAGCTTTTTTGAATATCTTTACAACTTAAAACTATCATAGTTTTCACCTTCCTTAATCATTAATATTTTACTATGGATGAGGTGTTTTTTGTAGTATAATTTATAGTCAAAACAAAAAAATGCAAAAACAATAGAAATCTTAATATGGAAATGAAAGTATAAAAAAGATTCTATTGACATATGATATACTTAAATAATACTATAAAAAGTAGGACAAAATTATGTTATAGTGATAAAATATAAACAAAGTTATAATTATAAAGATTATATTAATATATTAAGAGGTGCAGTATGGAAAAGAAAAAGAATATATCAATGGCCGTTATAAAGAGGTTACCTAAATATCATAGATATTTGAAAGAATTAATGAAAAATGATGTAGATAGAATATCCTCAAAGGAGCTAAGTGAGAAAATAGGATTTACTGCGTCACAAATAAGACAGGACTTAAATTGTTTTGGCGATTTTGGGCAGCAGGGATATGGTTATAATGTAACTGAATTATATAACCAAATTAGCAATATATTAGGACTTACCAAACCATATAAAACAATAATAATAGGAGCAGGAAACATTGGGCAAGCTATTGCAAATTATACAGATTTTGAAAAAATTGGATTTAGCTTAGTAGCTATGTTTGATATTAATCCTAAAATTATAGGTATGAGAATAAGAGATATAGAAATAAGGGACATAGATTATTTAGGTGATTACGTAAGAGAAAATCCAGTTGATATTGGAGTAATATGTACTCCAAATAATAACGGACAAAAAGTTTGTGACATTTTAGTAAGAAATGGTGTAAAGGGAATATGGAACTTTGCTCCAGTAGACCTTGTTGTACCAGAAGATGTAAAAGTTGAAAATGTTCATTTAAGTGATAGTTTATTAACACTAACTTGTTTATTAAATGATGACTAAATAAGAATTGGTATTTTTGTTTTATTTATAAATCTGTATATTTATAAATTTATATTGGTATTAAGTGCTTAATGTAAAAGGATAAGGTATAATTTGAAGTTTTTGCTTTAAATTTCTATAATGATTTAATATCATTGTGAAAAATATATCATTTCGAATAAAAATGTGTTTTTATTTGAAATGATATATTTTTTTATTTTCATTAATATAAATTTTATATTCATTAATTTTAATTGTTTAAATTGCGTGAAATTTGTGGAAAAATGTTAATTTTAAATTTAAAACATTAATTTGGTATCGAATATTGCGATAAATATGATATAATGTTAGCTATATTTAAAATGATAGACAAATTATAGACTAATAGATTTCCTGTGGTCTATGTATAAAACAATCAGTGTGCAAACAGTATGCTAGATATTATTTGGGGGGAAAAAAATTGTATCAGATAATTGAAAAAAGAGAATTAGCACCAAGTATTATTCTTATGGAAGTAGAAGCGCCAAGAGTTGCCAAGTCGGCAAAACCAGGGCAATTTGTAATAGTAAGAATAGATGAAAAAGGAGAGCGACTTCCTTTAACAGTTTGCAATTATGATATAGAAAAAGGGACAGTTACTATAGTATTCCAAGCTGTAGGAAAATCTACTAATCAGATGCTTAAGTTAAATAAGGGTGATTATTTTGTTGACTTTGCAGGTCCTTTGGGGCAACCATCAGAATTTATTCATGAGGATTTAGAAAAATTAAGGAAAGAAAGAATAATGTTTGTTGCAGGGGGAGTTGGTGCAGCTCCAGTATACCCTCAAGTTAAATGGCTAAGAGAAAATGGTGTAGATGTAGATGTTATTGTTGGCGGAAAGACAAAAGATTATCTTCTTCTTGTCGATGAAATGAAGGAATTGGGAGCGAGTGTTCATCTTTGTACAGATGATGGCTCAGCCGGGTACAAGGGATTAGTAACGAATCTTTTAAAAGAACTTATAGATAAAGGAAATAAATATGATGTTGTAATAGCTATAGGACCAATGATAATGATGAAGTTTGTATCTAAGCTTACAGAAGAATATGGACTAAAAACTATAGTAAGTTTGAATACACTTATGGTAGATGGAACTGGAATGTGTGGAGCTTGTAGAGTTAGTATAGGTGGAGAAACCAAGTTTGCTTGTGTTGATGGACCAGAGTTTGATGGAAGCCTTGTAAATTTTGATGAAGCTATGAGAAGACAAACTCTTTATAAGAGTGAGGAAGGAAAACAGCTTGTTGCTAAAGAAAAGGCAGAAGGACATACTTGCAAATGTAAAGGAGGCACTAACTAATGAGCAATGATAGAATGAAAAGAACAGCAATAAAAGAACAAGATCCAAAAGTAAGAGCAACTAATTTTGATGAAGTTTGTTTAGGATATACAAAAGAAGAGGCTATGCAAGAAGCTTCAAGGTGTTTAAATTGTAAAAACCCTAAATGTGTAGGCGATTGTCCTGTAACTATAAACATATCAGACTTTATAGATAAAGTTAAAGATGGAAAATTTGAAGAAGCTGCAAAGATTATAGCAAAATCCAGTGCGTTGCCAGCAGTTTGTGGAAGAGTATGTCCGCAAGAAAGCCAATGCGAAGGAAAATGTGTACTTGGAATAAAAGGAGAACCTGTAGCTATAGGTAAGCTTGAAAGATTTGTAGCTGACTGGTCAAGAGAGAATGATGTAGACTTATCAGAAACAAAGCCAAGTAATGGTAAGAAAGTAGCTGTTATCGGAAGTGGTCCTGCTGGACTTACTTGTGCAGGAGAATTAGCTAAAGAGGGATATGATGTTACTATATTTGAAGCACTACATGAAGCCGGTGGAGTTTTAGTTTATGGAATACCAGAATTCAGACTTCCAAAGGATACAGTAGTTAAGCATGAAGTTGAAAATGTTAAGAAGCTTGGAGTTAAGATAGAAACTAATGTAATAATAGGAAGAACTGTTAAGATAGACGAGCTTATGGAAGAGGAAGGTTTTGACGCTGTATTTATAGGTTCCGGTGCTGGACTTCCTAAGTTTATGGGAATACCAGGAGAAAACTTAAATGGAGTATTCTCAGCAAATGAATTCCTTACAAGAAATAATTTAATGAAAGCATTTAGAGAAGATTTTGATACACCAATTAAAGCAGGAAAGAAAGTTGCTGTAGTAGGTGGAGGAAATGTTGCTATGGATGCTGCTAGAACAGCATTGAGACTTGGAGCAGAAGTTCACATAGTTTATAGAAGATCAGAATCAGAACTTCCTGCAAGAGTGGAAGAAGTACATCATGCAAAAGAAGAAGGCGTAATTCTTGATATACTCACAAACCCAACAGAAATTATCGGAGATGAAAAGGGCTGGGTTAAAGGAATGAAATGTGTAAAAATGGAACTTGGTGAACCGGATGCATCTGGCAGAAGAAAACCTGTTGTAGTAGAGGGTTCAGAATTTGTAATGGATGTAGACACAGTAATAATGTCACTTGGAACATCACCAAACCCATTAATCGCTTCAACTACTAAAGGATTAGAGATAAATAATCGTAAATGTATAGTAGCACAAGAAGAAACAGGTAGTACTTCAAGAGAAAAGGTATATGCTGGAGGAGATGCAGTAACAGGAGCTGCTACAGTTATACTAGCTATGGGAGCTGGGAAGAAGGCGGCTGCAGCTATTAATGAATTTTTAAGTAAATAGAGACAGGCTATCATAGCGCGAAACTTAACTTGGACAGGTATTCCTATGGATATATCCATAGGAATACCTAACATAAATTAAGTCTTGCACTTTGGATATCTATATAATAAGTTTAATTCTAAAACATAAAGAAAACCTAAGAAATTTGATAAACTTGATACAATTCAAGCATATGAAAAGTCTTAAGGTTTTCTTTATATTTATAAATGTCTTAATATGAGGGTGAAGATTATGGAAAATTATGCAGAGTTCATAGCTAATGCTTGGAATGAATTTGTTAAAGAGGGATGTATAAACCATAAGGTAAGAGATGAGATTGCAGAGTCCTGGAGAAGATGTAAGAGTTACCAAGTAAGCCCTATGGATGGGAAAGGAAAGAATAAGTATAAAGCTTCAGAAAAATTAAAAATTCAAGAAAATGCACAGTTAATTTCAGTAGCACGTCCTATAATAGAAAATGTATACAGTATTGTTGAAGGTTCAGGTTTTGCAGTAATGCTGGCGGATAAGGACGGGTATATTATGGATATGATAGGCGATAGTGACATTATGAAGATGGCAGATGAATTGAATTTTGTAAAGGGACAACTCTGGACGGAAAAGATTGTGGGAACTAATGCTATTGGAACAGCACTTTTTTTGGATAAACCTATGCAAACTATAGGTTCAGAACATTTCGGAATAAATCAACATACTTGGACTTGTTCTGCGTCACCTATTCATGATGAAGATGGTAATATAATGGGATGTATCAATATGTCTGGAAAGTCGTATAGCGCACATTCACATACACTTGGTATTGTAACATCTGCAGCTCAATTAATACAAAAACAGCTGGCATTGACTATTTCTAACAATCTTATGAATATTACGTTCGATTCTATATGTGAAGGTATGATTGTTCTAGATGAGAACCTAAATATTAAAAGAGTAAATGATAGAGCTGTTGAAATCTTGGAAGTAACTCATAGAGAAGTAGTGAAAATGAATATTAAACAGTTAATGAATAATGTTAACTTTAATGAAATAATAAGTGAAAATAATATAACCTATAACAATATAGAATGTGATTTTTATATAAAATTCAAAAGAGTGAAATGTATTATAAATGCGGTACCAATGAAGGTAAATGATAAAGTTGTAGGAATAGTTATAACCTTTAGAGAAGTACAGGATGTTCATAAACTTGTAAGTAAAGTAATTGGATATAATGCTTCTTATATCTTTGAGGATATTATAACTGAAAACCAAAGAATGAAGGATGTTATAAAATTTGGTAAAAAAATAGCAAAAAGTCATAGTAATGTTCTTGTTGAAGGAGAAAGTGGCACAGGCAAAGAACTTATTGCTCAATCTATACATAATTACAGTGAAAGAAAAAAGGGACCTTTTGTTGCCGTAAATTGTGCTTCTATGCCTAGAGAATTAGTAGAAAGTGAACTTTTTGGCTACGAAAGGGGAGCCTTTACTGGAGCCTCTAAGGAAGGCCATCCTGGAAAATTTGAAATTGCAAATGGAGGCACAATATTTTTAGATGAAATTGGAGAATTACCTTTAGATATACAGAGTAAACTATTGAGAGTATTGGATAATAACAAAATTACAAGAGTCGGTGGAACCTATGAAAAACAATTAGATATAAGAGTTATAGGTGCTACGAATAGAAATCTAAAGGATGAAATAAAAAGGAAAAATTTTAGAGAAGACCTTTATTATAGGCTAAATGTAATGAGTATAAAAACTATACCGTTAAATGAAAGAAAAGAAGATATAGATGTTCTAGTTAAGCATTTCATAGAAATTTTAAATGCTAAAAGTGGAGAGCAACATAAGAAAGTAAGTAAAAACTATTTAGATAAGCTAAAAGAATATAATTGGCCAGGAAATGTGAGAGAACTTAGAAATGTGGTTGAGAGGGATTATTATTTAAGTGATGAAAATTTTGTTTCTTCATATGATGAAGAAGAAATAATATCTATTAATGATACATTCAAATGTGATAGAAAAGAACTAAGTATTATTCCTATGCAAATATTAGAAAAAGAAACTATTGAAAATGCACTTAAGGTTTGTGAAGGAAATATACTAAAAGTTACAAAATGTTTAAATATAAGCAGGTCTACCTTATATAGGAAGATAAAAAAATATAATATTAACAATGATTAAAAGGAAATGTGTCAAAATGATAATTATAACTTTAACTATCTCAATATGACACAGTTAAATATGTGTCATATTGACACATCAGAAATACAAAGAGACTATCCACAGGTCCTTTGTATTTTGGTATGATACTTGCTAAATATATGTGTGAATAGATTAACAAATATATTTAGTTGGAGGGATAATTATGAAAGCAGCATTATGGTATGGTAAAAATGATGTTAGAGTTGAAGAAATTGAGGAACCAAAGGTAGTAAAGGGTTCAGTAAAAATTAAAGTTGAATGGTGTGGAATTTGTGGTTCGGATTTACATGAGTATTTAGGAGGACCTATATTTATTCCAGTAGGACAGCCCCATCCACTAAGTGGTAATACAGCTCCTGTAGTTTTAGGTCATGAATTTTCAGGTGAAATAGTGGAAATAGGTAAAGGTGTGACAAAATTTAATGTTGGAGATAGAGTAACTGTTGAACCAATTGTAGCTTGTGGTAAGTGTCCAGCATGTAGAGAAGGAAAATATAATCTTTGTTCATCATTAGGTTTTCATGGACTTTGTGGAAGTGGTGGTGGATTTGCAGAATATACTGTATTCCCGGAAGAATTTATCCATAAAATTCCAGACAATATGTCCTATGAACAGGCCGCATTAATAGAACCTATGGCAGTAGCACTTCATTCAATAAGAATGGCTAATTTTAAAACTGGAGATACTGCAATAGTATTAGGTTCAGGTCCAATAGGTCTTGCAACTATAGAATGTTTGAAGGCAGCTGGTGCAAAACTTGTAGTAGTTTTACAAAGAAAGTCAATAAGGCAAGAATATGCAAAAAAAGCTGGTGCAGATGTAGTACTTGATCCAAATCAGGTTGACATAGTTGCAGAAGTTAAAAAGCTTACAGATGGAATGGGTGTTGATGCAGCATTTGAAACTACAGGTGCTAAAATAGGCTTTAATACTGGACTTGATTCCTTAAAATTTGAAGGAACTATGGTAGTAACAAGTATTTGGGAAGGTGAAACAAGCTTCAATCCTAATGTTTTAGTATTTACAGAAAAGAAAATAGTTGGAACAATAGCTTATAGACATGAATTCCCAGCAACAATTGCACAAATGAGTGATGGAAGAATAAAAGCAGATGGATATATTACAAAGAAAGTATCATTGGACGATATAGTGGAAGAAGGATTTGGTGCTTTAACTGGACCAGAAAAGAAAAAACACGTAAAAATACTTGTAACACCTAATAAGGAACTTCTATAATTATTTATAGACAGCCAACTTGAAACTTAACTTAGTGCCGGTATTGCTATGGATATCTCTTCCGCACTGTTAACAATTTAAAGCTATCTCTAAGGCTAACACCAAAGAAAATTAATGTTTGAAGCTGTTTATATATAATGAATATAGGCTATTAATGTAGAGTAATACATTAATGGCCTATTAAGGCTATTTGCTTATTAACTAATATTCAATCAAATAGAAAAAAATAGTATTATAGTGTATAATTGAGAAAAAAATAAAATAATAAGAGGTGAAGGTTATGTTATTAGATAATGTAAAGAAATATTATGATAAGAAGTATGATTATAATTGTGCTGAGACTATATTGTATGCTGCAAATGAGGAGTATAACTTAAATTTAGACAAGAATGCACTAAAGACAATGGCGGCATTTGGAGGCGGCATGGCAATTGAAAGTATATGTGGTGCCGTAACTGGTTCATTAGCTGTCTTAGGGATTATGTTTACAAAAGAAAGAGCTCATGAAAGTGACAGAATGAAACAGCTTTCTCAGGAATTTTTTGAAAAATTTCAGGATAAACTAAATACTAGCAATTGTAAGGAGTTAAAAGAAAAGTATAGAAATGATGATATAAGATGCAGTTCAATACTTTATGCTGCTGCAGAGGTTTTAGAAGATATTATTGTAAGGGAAAAAGAGAATAATATGGTCTAAGAGGAGTGAAGCGGGAATGGATTTTAGTCATGTGGAAGGTTTTGAAGATTATGTAGTAGTAAAAAATGTTGTAAATTTTGAATTAGCACATATTTTTGAATGTGGTCAATGTTTCAGGTGGAATAAGCAGGAGAATGGAAATTATATTGGAGTAGCCTTTGGAAAGGTAATAGAAGTAGAAAAAAGAGAAAATGATGTAATAATATACAATACAACTGAGGAAGATTTTAAAAACATATGGGCTGAGTACTTTGATTTGTATAGAGACTATGGTGAGATTAAGAATATATTAAGTAAAGACCCTCTTCTAGAAAAGGCAGTGCAGTTTGGAACTGGAATTAGATTGCTTAAGCAAGATCCCTTTGAGTTAATTGTATCTTTTATAATATCTGCTAATAACAGGATACCAATGATAAAAAGAGCTATTGAAAAGATAAGCATTAAGTGGGGCAGTTCCATTGAATATAAAGGGAAAGAATACTATGCATTTCCAAGTATAGAGCAGTTGGGTATGGCATTAAAAGAAGAAATTGAAAAGTGCGGAATTGGTTTTAGAGCTAAATATATAAAAGACACAGTAAGTAAGATTTATTCAAATAAGATGGAGTTAAGTGGTGAGTACAATGAAACCTATGATATTGCATGGATTAAAGAACAGGATGACGATGAATGTCATAAGGAATTACAAAAGTTTATGGGCATAGGACCTAAAGTAGCTGATTGTATAATGCTTTTTTCAATGCAAAAGTATTCAGCATTTCCCGTTGATGTTTGGGTAAAAAGAGCAATGCAGCATTTTTACTTGGCACCGGATGTATCCCTGAAAAAGATAAGAGAATTTGGAGTAAATAAATTTGGGCAGCTATCAGGATTTGCACAGCAATATTTATTCTACTATGCTAGAGAAAACAATATAAATGTGGAATAATTCACCTAGAATCATAATATAAAGATGGCAGTTGTAGATTAAGTTCTAGTACTGCCATCTTTATAAGTTTTAAAAAAATGCATATACTAATCCACGTAAAGTCAAACTTGAATCATAAGGGAGTTTCATAGAAAGTGGGAGACTTACGCCAAGTTAGTCAGGTTAAAGTCTATATTTTTAAAGAATTAGGGTGGAGAGATGTCTAAAAAACTTTGGGAAGAGAATCGGAGCAGATTGGCAAAAAATAAATCATATATAATACTTGGATTAGTTTTCATTTTTTTAATTTTTATAGCATATGAGTACTATCACAGATATTTTTTCCTATTTAGAAATCCTGTTAAGTTGAAAAAAATAATAATGTCTTATGGGAAATATAGTGTACTTGCTTTTTTTATTCTTCAAATTACTCAGGTAGTTGCTTTTTTTATTCCTGGAGAAATTGTTCAAATTGCAGGTGGGTATATATATGGGACCCTTTGGGGGAGTATCTTGTCGCTTTTAGGAATAACAACAGGAAGCATAATTGTTTATGTTATTTCTAATTTTTATGGAAAGCCATTAATAGATAAAATAATATCTGATAAAGATTTAAAGTTTTTTCAAAGAATATTGAAGGCAGGAAGTATAAATTTTATAGTTTTTTTACTTTATTTGATTCCAGGTATACCTAAGGACGTGCTAGCATACATATGTGGAGTATCAAGTATAACATTTAAGAATTTTATACTGTATTCTACTTTAGGAAGAATACCTGGCATTTTTGTATCTGCTTATTTTGGAGCAAAGATTGGTTCGGGAAACCGTATTATCCTAGTTGTTATAGGAATTTTAGCTGTAGTCCTATTTATAATAGGCATACTTAAAGGAGAAAAGATAGTAGCAAGTATAGTTAAAAGTAATTCTTCGAAAGAAAGTTAAGTATACTTTTTTATAAATTACTCCTATCAATGTCATATTTAATGGGAGTATCATTTCATTAGATTACTATTTTTCTTGTATATTATTCTTAGTATTATGCTCCAACATAATATTAAAAATATAATAAAAACAGAACAATGAAGAAAATATTCCTCAGGCAAAATATTAATTACAGGATCTGTTTGTGGACTAAAAAGCCAATAATCATTGTTGAAAAATATTTCGTGAAAGCTGTCGAAAGCCTTATCAAAGTTTATAAAAAATGTTGCAAATATAAGCAGACAGCTACATAAAAGAAGGTTTGAACACCATTTTAAAGGTGCAAAGTTTCTATGTTTTTTCATAAAGTATATTCCAAATGCAATAAATAAAGTAGATGTAAATAATACATAATTAAGCTTGGAAAATAAATTTTTCACTTCTTCAAAGTGAATTATTCCTTCTTTTGATGAAATAAGTAGAGGTATTTTAAATTCTATAGGTTTAGTAGTATTTATATAGTATACTAGATAATCATAAGTAGATTTAATTTGTTCTTTATTTAAATTAGTATATTTTTCAATATTTAAATGTTTTATATCAAAATAATAAAGAAGCTTGAAATTTGATATGATTTTTACTGAAAATATAAAAACAAATAGAAAAAGAAAAATAGTTAATAATAATTTAAAAAAATAATGGATGTAATTGCGTCTATTTCTCATATATTTTAAAATTCTCCCATAATTTTTGTTTTTTT
>Ga0183101_1000579_pt1 | contig 27601 bp, 25 predicted proteins | sample Biomet3_FD_127790 | JGI IMG/M metagenome (GOLD analysis project Ga0183101, IMG submission 127790) | Microbial communities from bioreactor (seeded with sewage sludge) at LBNL, California, USA - Biofuel metagenome 3 | ecosystem: Engineered > Bioreactor > Anaerobic > Unclassified ...
TTTCTCAAAATCAGTTTTGTAATAGTTTATAATAGTCATAGAGAAGCTCCTTTAATTTTTTCAGTACACTAATTATAAAGCTTCTCTTTTTTATATGTTGCCCACAAATTCGAAACGGTATCTTTTTATTTTATATCACTTGAAAAAGGAAATTATATTATATATAATTTTCTACGAAGGTTAGGAAATTAATCTTCAAGATGGATGCCTGCGGGCATTCTTATTTTTTTAAAGGAGGTCTTTTAGTGGAAACACTTGAGAATGTTGAAAACCTAATTAGAGAAAAATTAAAAGAAATAGGTTATTCACTTTATTCGTTAAAACTAGTTAAAAACAAAACCACTAATTTAGAAATTATTATTGATCGTGATGCACCAATTAATCTGGATGATATTACCATAGTCAGTGATGAATTATCTAAACTCTTAGATGAACATGACTTTATTAATGGTAGCTATGTTTTAGATATTTCTTCTCTTGGTGCTGAAAAGCCAATTGAAGTTAATAATTTAGAAAAATATCTCAATCAATATGTCAATATTCATTTGACCCATCCTTATAAAGGTGAGAGTTATCTTGAAGGGACTTTGACTGAAGTTAATAAGGAAACAATTAAGTTATTCTATTTTGTGAAAGGTAAAAAAACAACGGCGGAAATAACTCGTGAATATATAGATCGAGCACGCTTAGCGATTAAATTTTAGGAGAAATTATTTATGGATACTAAACAACAAAAGGCCTTTTTAAAGGCGATGGAAGAAATGGTTGAAGAAAAAGGAATTAGCAAGGATGTTATTGTTGATGCAATTAGCGAAGCTTTTAAAGTTGCGTACAATAAAAAACTTAGCGATGAACTTTTAGTAGTTAATCGACCAATTAGAATTAAGAAAATCAAAAAGGTTGTTCAACCAACAGAAGATGGCGAAACCCCTGTTGATCCAAATGCTAATAAGTTAGCGGATGCATTAATTCGTTCGGATATTGATCTTGAAAAAGGTAAAATCGAGATTTATCGACAATGGAAAGTCGTTAAAGAAGATGATTTAACTGATGATTTTGTCGAAATCAGTGATGAAGATAGTAGAGTCAAATCTAACAAGTTAAAAGTTGGTGATTTTTATGAAGAACCATTAAGTTTTGATGATTTCTCTAAAGGTGATGTTAATAGATTTATCAGTGCTTATAAACAAAAAATTTCTCGTAGTGAAAAAGAAAATTTGCTCGAAACATTTAAAGGCAAGATTGGTGAATTAATTACTGGTGTTTGTGAAAAAAGTGATGAACATAGTGTAATCGTTAATCTTGGTCGTATTAGTGTTACCTTATTCCAAAAAGATTTAATTGGTCACGAAACTTTTAAACCTGGTGATCAAGTTAAAGTTTATGTTTGTGGTATTTCCAAAGATGATAGCAAGATTGGTAGTTTAATTCATTGTTCACGTAGTTGCCCAGAATTCCTTGAAAAATTATTCGCAAATGAAGTTCGTGAAATTTATGATGGGACTGTCAAAATTTATAAAGTAGCTCGTTTAGCTGGCATTCGTAGTAAAGTTGCGGTTTATAGCGAAGATGCAAATATTGATGCTAGTGGAGCCTGCATTGGTCAAAATGGTAGTCGTATTCAATCTATTGTTTCTCAATTAGGAAATGATCGTAATGCAAAAGAAAAGATTGATGTTATCGAATATAGTAAGAGTCTTGGCATTTTCTTAAGAGAATGTTTAAAACCAGGCGTTGTTATTGGTTGTAAGTTTGAAGATAATCCAGAAGGCGGTCAAAACGCTTATGTTATTTGTCAAAATGAAACTGGTAGTGCCGCAATTGGTTTTAAAGGTACAAATGTTATTCTTGCCCGTCTTTTAACTGGTCTTAAAGAGATTAAGATTTTTGATGAGAGTGCAGCTAAAGAAAAAGGCATCGATTTCACACCAATGTCAGTTTATGAAGTTGAAGAACGTGAACTCGAAAAAGAGAAATTTAGACAAGAGTCTATTAAGAATGCAGAAATTAATGCAAATAAAGCTCAAAATGTTGTTGAAGTTGCTCCAGTTACTGGTGATGAAGATCTTGATGAAGGCGAAGAAGAAGAAACTTCAGTTAATGAGGCCGCTACTTCTAATGAAACTGAGGCAAAGCCAGTTGCTAATGAAAATTTATCAACTGAAAAAGTTGCTGAGGAAGTCAAACCAACTGAAGAAGTTAAGCAAGCTGAAGCTACTAAACCAGTAGAAGAAGTTAAACAAGCTCCAATTGAAGTCAAGGAAGAACCAAAACCAGAATTCCATGAAGTTAAAACAACAACAACTCTTGATCAACTCGAAGCTTCTCTTGAAAATGAGAAAAAGAATAGTTCTTATCATAAAGATGGTGATAAGAAGTTTAAAAAGCCATTCTATAAGCATAATGAAAAACAACAAGCTCCAGTCGATGATACTGTTAAACCAGTAATCGATGAGAAAAATAAAATGTCAATCTATACTGCTGAAGAATTAGCTGAGATGGAAAAAGAAGAAAAAGAAAATAAAACTACTGATACCACTAATGAATCAGATGAAGATTATAGTGAGTATGATAGCGATGAATACTATAACAAGTAATTGAGGTTTATATGAAAAAGATACCATTAAGGAAATGCTTAGCAACAAATAAAGTTTTCCCAAAAGGAGAACTATTTAGAGTTGTCAAAACTCCTGATGGTGAAGTTGTTCTCGATATGACCGGCAAAGTAAATGGCCGAGGAGCTTATATTCATATCGATAAAGAGGCAGTTGAGATCGCGAAAAAAACAAAATGTTTGAATCGTGCTCTTGAAGTTGAGGTTCCTGATAAGATTTACGAAAAAATGATGTTTTACATTAAATAGGAGGTTTTTAAATGAAAGACAAAATTGATGAACGTGAGATTAATATCCCACAAAAAGAACAAAAAACTAAAGATTATGCTAAAGTGCACAATGGTACTTTTGTTTATACGACTTCCTTAACTGTTGGTGAACTTGCAAAGAAATTAAATGTTAATGCAAGCGACATAATTAAGAAATTGTTTTTAAAAAAGCGCATTGTCACCATTAACCAATATCTTGATGATGAAACTATTGGTGAATTGTGTCTTGAATATGGTTTTGATTTTAAAAAAGAAGAAGTTGTTAATGAAGAAGATTTTGAAAAAGCAAATTTAGAAGATGATCCAAAGGATTTAGTTGAAAGAGCCCCTGTTGTGACAGTTATGGGTCACGTTGACCATGGTAAAACTACTCTTATTGATGCAATCAGAAATAGTAATGTTGCGGCTGGTGAATTTGGTGGAATTTCTCAAGAGATTGGTGCTTATCAAAAGACTTTCAAGAATCGTAAGATTACTTTCATTGATACCCCAGGGCACGAAGCTTTTTCAGCCATGAGGGCTCGTGGAGCTAGTGTTACTGATATTGTTATTTTAGTTGTTGCTGCTGATGATGGTGTTATGCCTCAAACTATTGAAGCTATTGATCACGCTAAAGCGGCAAAAGTTCCGATTATTGTTGCTATAAATAAGATGGATGCACCAGGAGCAAATCCAAACCGTGTAATTGAGCAACTGATGGCACATGACGTCATTGCTGAAAAATATGGTGGTGATGTTATGACTTGTGAAATAAGTGCTAAAAAGAAGATTGGGATTGAAGAACTTCTTGAAACGGTTTTAGCGGAAGCTGATATGCTCGAACTTAAAGCAAATCCAAAGCGTTATGGTATGGGTACAGTACTTGAAGCTGAACTTGATAAAGGTGAAGGTCCAAAAGCTACTTTAATTGTTCAAAATGGTACTTTAACTGATGATGATTATGTGGTCGTTGGAACCACTTATGGCAAGATTAGAAGAATGACGAACGAGTTTAAGCAAGTTGTGAAAACGGCTGGTCCATCTACACCTATCAGTGTTATCGGTTTAAGTGAAGTACCTTTAGCAGGTGATCATTTCATGTCTTTCCCAACCGAAAAACAAGCTCGAGATATTGCAGAAAAGCGTCGACAAAAGAAGGTTGATGAAGATCGTAAGAATGTCTCTAGTATTACTAGTCTTGAAGATGTTTATAACAAGATTAACGAAAATAGTTTAACAACAATTAATATTGTTTTGAAAACTGATTCAACTGGTAGTGCAGAAGCTGTAAAAGCTAGTCTTGATAAACTCAATAGTGATAAAGTTAAAATTAATGTTATACGTGCAGCAGCAGGTGCAATTACTGAAAGTGATGTTCTTTTAGCAAGTGCTTCGCATGCAATTATTTATGGTTTTAATGTTCGACCATCAGCGATGATTAAAAAGAAAGCTGATGAATCAAATGTTGAAATTCGTCTACAAAGAATCATTTATTCTCTGATTGAAGAAATGCAAGATGCAATCAAAGGAATGCTTAAAAAAGAAGTTGTTGAATCTGTTACAGGTCAAGCTGAGGTTCGTAACGTCTTTAAAGTCTCTAAGGTTGGTACTATTGCTGGTTCATATGTTACTGATGGTTTATTAAAACGTGGTTCTAAATGTCGTGTTTTAAGAGATGGAGCCATTATTTATGAAGGTTCTATTGATTCGTTAAAGAGATTCAAAGATGATGCGAAAGAAGTAGCTACTGGCTTCGAATGTGGTATCAAAATCGAAAACTATAATGATGTGAAAGTTGGAGATATTATTGAAGGCTACGAAATGGTGGAAAAAGAAGATGGCAAATAAAACTGAACGTTTAAAAGCAGTTATAAGCAAAGATATTAAAGATATATGCCAATTTGAACTTAAGAATGAAAAAATTGGTTTTTTCACTATAACTGATGTTGAAGTAAGTTCTGATCATAGTTATGCTAAAGTTTTTGTTTCATTTTTAGATGATAAACAAAATAATTTAGAAAGACTAAACCGAGCTAGAGGCTTTGTAAGAAGTTCTCTCGCCGAGAAAATTGATACAAGAAGAGTTCCTGAAATTACATTTGTATTAGATGACACTTATGAAAAACAAAAACATTTTGAAGAAGTTTTAGCAGAAGCTGAAAAAAGGAGTTCTAAATAAAAAAAGCCGCTTACATGAAAGGTACCCCAAATCCTGGACAAAGGAAGGGGTATTTTTTAATGAAATATTCATTAGATTTCAAACTTGAATGCGTTATCAAGTATAAAAATATAGAACACATCGACAACCCTCCAGGCACGAACAGACATGTTTTTCTTGATCAAGTGAGAAGGTGGACAAAAAATTTTAATGATTTAGGAATTGACGGATTAAAAAGTCAATATTCAATTAAAATTTGGACGCTTGAAAAAAGATTTGAATTAGTTGCTAAAGTAATGGCAGGTAATTCTATTAGTACGACTGCAGAAGAAGCACACATTAATCCGGGACAACTTTATCAATGGATAAGAAGATATAACGAAAAAGGTATCGATGGTTTAAAATGTAAAAAGGGTAGACCATTAAAAGAATTCGTTATGAACAAGAAATTAAACAAAAAACCTAAGTTAACTGTTTCTGAAAAAGAAGAATTAATACTTCTTAGAGAAAAGAACCAATATTTAGAAATGGAAAACGAGTACCTAAAAAAACTCGATGCCTTGGTATCAAAGAGGGAAGCCGCGGAAGCCAAGGTGAAAAAGCTAAAGTAATTAAAGAACTTTTATCCAATCATAGAGATTGGAAAGTAAATGTATTACTTAAAGCGGCATCCATATCTCGATCAACATATTATTTTGAATCAAACAAAATTGATAAAGATATTAAAAATCACGACATAATGCTTCTAATTCACGATATTTTCTACGAAAATAAGCAAAGATATGGGTTTAAAAGAATTACTGCAGAACTGCACAATCAAGGATTTAATATCAATCATAAAAAAGTTCTTAGACTAATGAATAAAATGGGTCTTAGAGCAATAAAAAGAAAAGAAAAATATCATTCTTATATCGGAAAAGTTGGATCTTTAGCTGATAATCTAATTAATCGCGATTTTACTGCAAATGGTCCCAATCAAAAATGGACAACAGATGTCTCTCAATTTAATTGCTCATTTGGTAAATGCTATTTATCCCCGATTCTTGATATGTATTGTGGAGATATAGTCGCTTATGATTTATCGTTATCACCAAATTTCGAACAAACAAACAGGATGCTTGATAAGGCGTTCCGTGAGTATCCAAAACTAAACGGTTTAATTCTTCATAGCGATATGGGATGGCAATATCAGCACAACTTTTATCATAAGAGATTACTAAATGCGGGAATAGTTCAATCTATGTCTAGAAAGGGCAATTGCTTTGATAATTGCATAATCGAATCATTCTTTGGAACTTTAAAAAATGAGATGTTTTACGGACACGAATCTGAATATAAGACATTTGAAGAATTTAAATTGGCAATTGATCAATATATTGATTATTACAATAACCATAGAATTAAGACCAAAACAAAATGGATGCCTCCTTCAAAATTTAGGGAAGCATCCATGTTAAACTTTTGATATAATTTAAATAGATGTCTAGATAAAGGGGTACCCCTCAACAAGGCGGCTTTTTAAATACGATTAATAATTTTTAAAATGTATGTTTTATTCTCTTTTCTAAAACCAAATTTTTCTACTAGTAGTTTATCAGTAGTTTTAAAGTTGATTGAAAGGGTACATGGATTATATTTTTCATAATAGAGATTGATGATTTCTTTTAAAAACAAAACAAAGTCTTGCTTATTTATGTATTTATAATTCAAAATCTTGAAAGATCTTTTTTCTATGTCTTCTTTTAACAAAATATTTCCTATTATTTTATTATTCTCATTGAATAAGTCATAATGAATAGCATCTAAGGAACTAATTATTTTTTTGCTATTATTAAAATTAATTTCATTAATGAACTCATCAATTTTTAGTATTTTTTTAAAATATAGATTAGTGCCTTCGATTTTATTTTCAAGATGTGAATAAAAAATATCTTCTTTTGTCTCGTTTAGCATTATATTCAAAAAATTTTCTTTACTAGAAGGATATTTTATATAGATATCATGAAGGATTCTTTTAATTTCTTCCCTTTCAGTGTATTTATCATTTGGGCAATGCGATGAGGAAACAGGGATATTTTCTTCTTCAACCAATCGCTTTATATCTGTTTCTTTAGCCAAAACAAGTGGTCTAATAAAGGTTATTTTTTCACCCGTTAAAAACATCTTAGGTGAAAAAGTAGCGATACGGCCACCATAAATTTCGTTTAAAAACAATGTTTCGACTGCATCATCTCGATGATGAGCGAAAGCAACTTTATTACAATTTAGTTCATGAGCAGCTTTATTTATAACGGCTTTTTTCATCTTGCTACAAATTGAACATGGCAAATTAGGAGTATGCTGTCTATCTTTTTGAATTTTTAGAATTTCATAAACTGTTTTTGCTTGAACAACCTTTAGATTATATCCTAGTTTTTTAGCAAAATTCCTAGTTATAGTTGGATCAAAATTATCAAATCCAAGGTCAATCATTACAGGGAAAATTTCAAATTTAGTTTTCGAAAACTTTTTATATAAATTCAATGCGTAAAACATTGACATGCTGTCTTTTCCACCTGAAATGCCAAGACAAATTCTATCTCCATCATTTATCAAATTAAATTCAATATCTGCTTTTCTAATACAAGCAAGAATTACTCTAATTGCTTCCATGTAAATTACTTTCTTTTTATGTGTCTTCTTATTATAATAAAAACAGGAAATAAATTAAATGGAAGTAATATATATTAATGATTATAGGCATATTAATTGTAATATTGATAAGTTAAGTTTGGTTCTTGGATATTTTGATGGCCTACATATCGGGCACGAACAGTTGATTAATTACGCTAAATTTAGCGCAAAAGGTCCAGTCGGAGTTTTAACTTTTGATCGACCTTTAAAATCGATTGAAGGATGTTTAACTTCTTTAGATCAAAAGATTGAACTTTTAAGAGGCTTAAAGGTTGATTATGTTTTTGTTATGGTGGTAAGTGATGATTTTAGGCATCTATCTTACATTGATTTTATTGATAAAGTTCTAAAAAAATTAAATCCAATAACTTTATTTTGTGGTAATGATTTTTCATTTGGTTACGAAGCCAAGGGCAATGTTAATGATTTAAAAATGGCTTTTTCAGATGTAAAGATTGTTAACTATGTAAATGATTTTAATCATAAAAAAATTAGTAGTTCAAATATAAAAAAATTAATTATTAATGGTGATGTTAAAGAGGCCAGTGTTTTCTTAGGCCGTCCTTATACATTAAGTGGAACGATTGGTCATGGTTTTCAAGAAGGAACCAAATTAGGCACGCCTACAGCTAATATTACGCTCCCTGTTGATTATGTTATACCTAAAGATGGTGTCTATATAACAAAAACAAAAATAGATAAAAGAACATATAAATCAGTAACTAATATTGGTACTCATCCAACCATAAATCAAATTCAAAAGCCTATTATCGAAACTTTCATCATTGGTTTAAATCGTAATATTTATGGTAAAGAAATGACAATAAGTTTTTATAATCGTTTAAGAGATGAAATTAAATTTGATAATATCGAAAAACTTGAAGAACAAATTAAAAAAGATATTGATTCAACAAATCAATATTTTACGAAGTTATGAAAAAATATGAATTAAAACCTTATTTTGATGTTAAACCTTGGGGTGGTAAACTCTTGGCGAAAATTTTTGGATGTAAAGATAAGACTGGCGAAGCATGGATTGTTTCTGCAATTAATGGTAAAGAATCAACAATTGAAGGGGAAGCATTATCTTCCTTTGTTAGCAAACATTTTAATGAGATGGGCTTATCAAAAGATGAACAATTTCCAGTTTTAATTAAAATTCTTGATGCGGATGAAAATCTTTCAATCCAAGTTCATCCAGATGATGAATATGCTATAAAAAAAGGTTTTAATAATGGAAAATATGAGATTTGGTATGTCCTTGATGAAAACCGTAGTGATAAAGTAATTTTCGGTACAAAAAATCTTTCACGAGAGGATTTCGAAAAAGCTTTAAGAAATGGTGATATTGATAAAATCTTAATCTATCAGCCAATCAAGAAACATAGTTTGTTAAAATGTGTTCCAGGTACGGTTCATGCCGTTTTGGCAGGATCTTTTTTCCTAGAAGTTCAAGATCCTTGTGATATAACATATCGTTTATATGATTATAATCGATTGCCTCGTCGAGAACTTCATATTGAAGATGGATTAAATTCAATTTTTAAAACACATAAACCAGTTGATTTAGATAAATACCAAATTAAAGATCTTGGAAAAACGATTGATATTCTAATTAAAAATTATGATAAATTTTACTTCGAACTTGAAAAGAAGACATATAAAATCTACTTAATTATCAAATAAAAATAAAATGGATATTTCGCAAAGCACGAAATATCCATTTTATGTTGGGGAATATATTGAGAGAGTCTATTCCGCTATTTATTTAACTGCGTGACCAGATGAACCAAAGACATTTCTCATCTTATCAGCAACCATCTCGGTGACTGCTTTCTTAGCAGGAGTGGTGTATTTTCTAATTTCAAATTCTTCTGGATGTTCAGCAAAATATCTTCTAACTTCGCCAGTCCAGCAAACTCTTAAATCAGTTCCAACGTTAATCTTACAAACAGCATGCTTACTAGCTTCTCTTAACATTGGCTCTGGAATACCAATTGCTTCTTCCATTTTTCCGCCATACTTATTTACTAAATCAAGTCTAGCTTTTGGAACACTGCTTGATCCATGTAAAACAAGTGGGAATCCTGGTAATCTATGTTCAACTTCTTCAAGAATATCAAATCTTAATTCTGGTTTTTGTCCTGGTTTATATTTGAAAGCACCATGGGCAGTACCAATAGCAATTGCAAGACTATCAATTCCGGTCTTACCAACGAATTCAACAACATCATCTGGGTGAGTGAAGTGTCCATATTTATCATTGACAGTGGAATCATCCTCAATTCCAGTGATTGCGCCAAGTTCACTTTCAACAACAACTCCGTGAGCATGTGCATAATCAACAACTTCCTTTGTCATCTTAACATTTGTTTCAAAATCATAAGCACTAGCATCAATCATGACACTAGTAAAGCCCATATCAACACAGGTCTTGCAGATTTCAACACTCTTGCCGTGATCAAGGTGAAGGGCAATTTCACAACCAGAATCTTCAACGGCTGCTTTAGTAATAGCCATTAAATATTTTGGTCCAATATATTTAACGACGTTTTCAGTAATTTGAATAATTACTGGTGAATTTTCTTGTTTCGCAGCAGCGACAACAGCTTGAAAAGTATCTAAAGTATCAACATTAAATGCACCAATTGCATAGTGACCATCATATGCTCTCTTGAACATTCCTTTTGTAGTAACTAATGGCATTTTATATGCCTCCTTTAATAACAACACTATAATATATTAAAAAGTTTCATTTTACAATTAAATTAATGAAAATTATTTTTATCTTGTTTAAATGGGATAGATAAAGTGGTATATTATTGAAGGAGATAACGATGAAAGATTTAACAAAAGGAAATACATTTAAAGTTTTACTAATATTTTCGATTCCGTTAATCCTTTCCGGTTTATTGAGTCAAACTTATAATCTATTTGATTTGATGATTGCTGGTAAATTCGTTGGTGATAATGCTTTAAGTGCAATTGGTTGCTCAACAACATTTATACAATTTGTATCAAGTTTATTTTGGGGATTTGGAGTTGCAGCAGCGACGATTACTGGCGAATTATATGGTGAAAAAAATTATCGTAAAATTGTTACGATAACAAAAACAATCTTAATATTAAATACAGTAATTATGTTTGCAGTTTGTGCTTTTTCAATAATATTTGCTCGTCAAATTTTAACTTTACTCAAGGTAGACGAAATTATATATGATGATGCTTTAACTTATTTTATAATTTACTTTATCGCTTTATTTATTCAATCAATTTATTATCAAATAGTTTCTATATTACAAAGTTTAGGTAATTCACGTTATCCAATGCTTATGACATTGGGGACAAGTGTAACAAATATTGGTTTAAATTTACTCTTTGTACTTGTTTTTAAACTTGGTGTCTTTGGTTTAGCAATTGCAACTTTAATTTCAAGCGTGGTAGGGCTGATTTTGGGCGGAATAAAAATAATGATTACTATTAAAGAGCTTGGTGGAGATTTTAAACTAGAGTTTGATAATAAAGAATTAAAAGAGTTTTTGCTTATTGCGATTCCATGTGTTTTACAGCAATCAGCCTTATATTTATCAAGTGTCGTGGTTCAACCGGTTATTAATGCTTTAGGAAAAGATGTAAGTGCTGGTTATTCGGTAGCAATGAATTTAAGTTTATTAATTAATGCTGTTTATCATAGTGTTTCGCGATCAATTGCTACTTATACCTCTCAAAGTAAAGGAGCAAGATTATATAAAAATTTTTCAAAAGGAATTCGTATTGGTATAGCCTTGCAAGTAATATTCTGTGCTCCGATCGTAGCTTTAATTGCAATTTTTCCAAATGAAATTTCGGGAATTTTCTTAAACACAAAAGATAGTGGATGTCTTCCTTATGCTGTTCAATTTGTACCATTATGTTTGCCATTTATTATTTTTGTAGCCTATGGTAACTTAATGCATTCATTTTATAAGTCAGTAGAAGCCGTGAAAACGGTTTTAGTTTCAACAACTTTATTTACGGTTGCCCGTATTTTATTAACTTATTTTATTCCAAACAATAATTATATTTTTAGTGTTTATCTTGGTTTAAGTTTGGCGTGGGTAATTGAGGCAATTATTTTAACGGTTATTTATTTTTCAGGAATATGGAAATCAAAAGAGCAAAAAGCTTACGAATTATCATTAAAAGAAACCAAATAAAAACCAGTTCACCTGAACTGGTTTTTAATTTATAAATAAATTTATAGATTAGTCGTTAGCGTGACCGGCACAACCCATGACATTTTGAACTTTATCTTCAACAAGGGCAGTAACGGCATCCATAGCTGGTTCAATAAAGGCTCTAGCTTCGAATTTTTCTGGATGTTCACTTAAGGCTTTACGGAAGGCGCCAACATAAGCAACACGAATATCAGTACCAACATTAATTTTGCAAATACCTAATTTAGAAGCTTCTCTTAACATATCTTCTGGAATACCAATAGCTTCTGGCATCTTTCCGCCATATTTATTTAAAATTTCAAGTGAAGCATGTGGAACACTTGAAGCACCATGTAAGACAAGTGGGAATCCTGGTAATTTAGCTTCAACTTCTTTTAAGATATCAAATCTTAATTGTGGTTTTTGACCAGGTTTGAATTTATAGGCACCATGAGCAGTACCGATAGCGATAGCTAAACTATCAATTCCGGTTCTCTTAACAAATTCAACTGCATCATCTGGGTGGGTAAATTGACCATATTTATCATCGACATTAACTTCATCTTCAATACCAGCAATTGCACCAAGTTCACTTTCAACAACAACACCACGTTTATGTGCATATTCAACAACTTCTTTGGTCATCTTGATATTAGTTTCAAAATCATAAGCACTAGCATCAATCATGACACTAGTGAAACCTAAATCAACACAAGCTTTGCAAAGTTCAACACTTTTGCCGTGGTCAAGGTGAAGAGCAACTGGAATGGTAAATGTTTTCATCGCATCTTTAAGTAAATCATGAATATAAGCACGACCAATAAAATCAAGAGCACCGCCAGAAATAGCGATAATAACAGGTGATTTCTTCTCTTCACAACCTTTTAAAACAGCTTTTAAAATATCCATGTTATCAATGTTAAACGCACCGATAGCATAGTGACCTTTATAAGCCTTTTCAAACATCTCTTTCGTAGTAACTAATGGCATAATATTCCTCCTTTATTTTGAAATTAGCCAGTAAAATTAATTATTATTAGCACTGAGAAAAACTTTTTCTTCCTTATATAAAACTACTTTATATACGGCTTCATAAGCTGGAACTAAGAAGTTTCTTGGTTCGTATCGATCACGAATTTCATAAAGTGATTTTCGTAATGCGCCTGTATAAGCCACACGGAAGTCCGTGCCAATATTGATTTTACAAACATTCATCTTTGCGGCTTTGGTTAATAATTCTTCTGGAATTCCAATTGGATTATCAATCTTTCCGCCATATGTATTAAAAACATCTATTTCTGATTTTGGAATTGAACTTGAACCATGAAGTACTAGTGGAAAACCTGGTAAATCTTTTTGGATGGCTTCTAAAATATCCCATCTTAAATTTGGTTTTTCGTTTTCTTTGAACTTTTTGGTACCATGACCTGTTCCAACGCTAACGGCCAAACTATCAACACCCGTGCGAGTGACGTAGTCTTTAACTAATTTCGGATCAGTAAATCTACTAACTTCCCCATTTGCATCAAGTCCACCTAGTTCACCTTCAACAGTTGCTCCATGTTTATGAGCATATTCAACAACTTCTTTTGTCTGTCGAATATTCTCTTCATAACTATATTTAGAGGCATCAATCATTACGCTTGTAAACCCTTCATCAATAGCAGATTTACATGCATCAACACTTCGACCATGATCGAGGTGAATTGCAAAATCAATCGAAATATTTTTACTGATTTCTAAAATTAAGTTCTTAATATTTCCTGGATGCATAAACTCACGTGAGCCTTCACTAAAAGCAATCATTACAGGAGATTTCGCTTCTTCAGAAGCTAGCAAAACAGCTTGACACATTTTTAATGTGTCAACATTAAAACTTCCGATGGCATAGCCATTTTTATACGCTTTTTCAAACATTTTTTTAGTATTTACGAGTGGCATTTTATCTAAATCCTTTTAAAAAAATTAAACAAAAAAATTGTTTATATCTATAAGATAACACTTCTCGTTTTATAAATAAATGAAAATATTTTACAAAAAGTAAGCGCTTTCAAAAAAATATTGTTTATGTTTTTTTCATGTGCTAATATGAATATATCAAATTTTGATCGGGAGGATCACAATACAATGAAAAAAGCACTTACATTATTATGTGCGTCGTTTATGTGTCTTACTTTAGCCGCTTGTGGTGGAAATGGTGGAGATACTCCAGTTGAGGATACTTCAACTGCTGGTATCGTTAAAAAAGCTAGCGCGATGACTCTTACTGAGCTTGAAGCTGCTTCTAAAGCCGAAATGCAAGCTAGTAAAACTACTTTTAAGGTTGTTGGTTTAACTTCAACTTTAACTAAAGCTTTACAATTATTCTGCTCAACTTATAGTGATTGGATGACTTATACTACCTCTGATGTTCAAGGCAATACTTATTGCAACAACAGTTATAAGGATTATGCTTTGTTAACTGCGCTTGAACAAGCTGATGAATCATATTTTGCTGATTTTGCTCTTGTCCAAGATGCTCGTTCACTCGCAGATTATCTTGAAGCCGGCATTACTTTAAACTATGTCCCAGCTGATTATAAAGATTTAGGTTTAAGTGATAATGATACCTATCCTTTAAAGGGTATTCACTTCAATAAGATTTTCTTTGATAATAAGAATTTAGGCGTTAATTTATATAACGTTTGGCAAGTCGCTGGTAGTTCAAGTGATAAAGATCACTTAAATAACTTAAGCTTCCAAAGCCCAGTTACTGAACAAATTAATATGTCATTCTTACTTAGTTTATATGCCCCAGCCAATCAATCAAGATTAGCTACCGCTTATAAAGATTTCTATGGTAAAGATTGGGCTGCTAGTGATAAATATACTTCAGTTGGTCAAGAATATGTCACTGAATTTATTGCTAACGTCAGTAAATGGCATAGTAGTGATGGTACTGCAATGAAGGAAACTCAATGTATCGAAACTAAAGTCGAAGGACAAGATCCATTCGTCTATTATGGTGCCTTCGCTAAGATGAAGGATGCCGCTGGTAAGAATTATGATCTTGATGGCGATGGAACCAAAGAGACTAATGCTATGAGCACAGTTGGTTGGGATATTAACATTGATGGATTCAATGGTTTTATGTACACCATGTATAGCCAAATCGTCAAGAATGCTGAACACCCATATACTGCTTGTTTATATGCTCGTTTCTTATTAACTCCAGATTGCTATAAAGCTATGTGTTACAATGCTTCAACTCCAAATAAAGCTGGTGAAGCTGCTAACCAATATGGTTATTACTATCCATGTGCTTCAACCACTGTCGGTATTAACGATAATGATTGGACTAAAGATAAATGGATTGAAAAATCAATTAATGAAGATTATTCATACTTAAAGGATGTTAAAGCTTCACAAGTCAATAACATTCTTGCTCTTGTTAGTAGTAATACTAAAGTTGCTTAATATTAAATAAAAATCTTTAAAAATTATGGGAGAGTTGCATAATAGCGGCTCTCCCATGTTGTCTTATTTTAGGAGGGAATGATGGAACAAACTAAAGAAAAAAAGATACCAAAAATATCTTTCTTAAAAATTTGGAACTTAACTAAAACGTTTTTTTCCAAACCATCCAATGTTATTTTAGTTTTCTTTGCCATCTTGCTTACTTTAACTGTTATTTATCCTTTAATTTCGTTAATTTTAGATTCATTTAAAGTTCAATCAATAAGTGAAGCGAAAGAAATTAATGAACTTTGGGAAACTTCTGTTAAAAAGGGTGATTTTACATGGGCTCAATGGCCTAATCTTTTGTTTAATAAACAAAATAGTGATTATTCACTTAACTTCTTTTGGGATCCATTGTATAAATCAATTTTGATGGCTTTACTTGCTTGTTTAATTGCTGTTTTAGGTGGTGGTATTCTTGCTTGGTTTATTACTCGAAGTAATATTCCTTTTAAGAAGTACATTTCAACCGTTTTTATTTTCCCATATATTATGCCTTCTTGGTCTATCGCAATGTTCTGGGAAAACTTTTTCAAAAATACTACAATCGCTTCCTGCAACTATCAAATGGGTATGTTACAGGCGATGACTGGAATCTGCGTTCCTGAAAACTTACTTTATGGATTACTTCCATGTGCGTTTGTTTTAGGAATTCACTATGCTCCATTTGCTTATATTTTAATTGGTGGCATTTTGAGAAATATGGATGCAAACCTTGAAGAAGCAGCGACTATTTTAAAAGCTTCACGTTTCAAGATTATTCGTCGTATTACAATTCCAATTGTTGCTCCAGCATTGATTTCGACTATTTTACTTGTCTTTGCAAGTTCAATTTCTAGTTATACTGTTCCTGCATTCTTGAATGCAAATAACAGTTTTACTTCAATTTCAATTGCAATGCGTGGTTTACTTATGACCGCTGGTAAAAAAGGTCAGGGTTATGTTGTAGCAGTTATTCTTTTAACTTTTAGTGTTTTAATTTTAACAATTAATAACTGGTTTACTAAATCACGAAGAAATTTCACGACAGTTAGTGGTAAATCTGGACAGATCACCAAGGTAAAAATTGGTGGAACTCAAACTTGGGTTAAATGGCTTGTTTGCATCATTATTTGTCTTATTGTTACCTTCTTTGCTGTTTTCCCATTAGTTACTTTTATTTTAGAAAGTCTTGAAGAAAATAGTGGAGATATCACGACTTTAACTTTACGTTATTGGTTGAGCAGTGAATCATTTGATGTTCGTATTACAGCTCAAGGACAAAGCGCGGAAGGTATCTTCCATAATTATACAATTTGGAAAGCTTTCGGTCGTAGTGTTGTAGTGGCGACTCTTGTTGCTTTGATTGCTGGTACTTTTGGTATATTAATTGGTTATGCAGTTAGTAAAAATAGACATGGTAAATTAAGTAGTTATGTCAGTAGTACAGCTTTCTTGCCATATCTTATTCCTGCATTAAGTTTTGGTGCAATTTTCTTCTCACTTTCATTTACAAGTGGTTTTAAATTTTTAAATGTTTCGACTACTAATAATGAATGGAGTGCGGTGGCAATTTGTGTTTTAGCTGGTGGAATTAAGTTCTTACCATTTGCATCACGAAGTGGCACTAATGCAATGCTTCAACTTTCGGGAGAAATTGAAGAAGCAGCCATTATTAACGGATGTCCATGGTGGAAACGAATGACTCGTATTATGTTCCCAATTCAAAAATCTAGTTTTATAAGTTGTTACTTATTACCATTTATTTCTTGTATGCGTGAGTTGACACTTTTCGTCTTAATTACCTCAAGTTTCTCGCTCATTACAAATGTTTTACAATATTTTGATACATATGGGTTAAATCAAATTAGTAATGGTATTAACTTACTTATTGTCTTGTTTGTTATTATTGTCAATTTACTGGTTAATAAATTAACTGGTGCTTCAATTGATAAAGGTATAGGAGGCTAGTATATGCCAAGAATCGAATTAATTAATGTTTCAAAAAAATGGGGAAAATTTGTTGGTGTCGATAACCTAAATATGGTTATTAATGACCGTGAGTTTATTACTCTTCTTGGTCCATCTGGTTGTGGAAAAACTACCACACTAAGAATGATTGCTGGTCTTGAAACACCTACTAGTGGAAAAATTATTATTGGTGATACTGTAGTTTATGATAGTGATAAAGGAATAAATGTTTCACCTGCCAAACGTGATGTTGGATTCTTGTTCCAAAATTATGCTCTTTGGCCACATATGACCGTTTATAAAAATATTGCATTCGGTCTTGAAAATTTAAAATGGAAGAAAAAAGATATTGATGCTCGTGTTACGGAAGTTATGAAAACTCTCCGTATCGAAGAGTTCAAAGATCGTTATCCAGCTGAACTTAGTGGTGGTCAACAACAACGTGTTGCGATTGCTCGTACTTTAGCACCAAAACCAAAAGTTCTTTTTATGGATGAACCTTTAAGCAACCTTGATGCTAAATTAAGAGGCGAAATGCGTACAGAGTTAAAACGTTTACATAACGATACAAACTCAACATTTGTTTATGTCACCCACGATCAACTTGAAGCCATGACTTTAGCGACTCGTATTTGTTTAATTAATAAAGGCGTTCTTCAACAATACGACAAACCTTTAATTGTTTATAGTCGTCCTGCTAACCTTTTCGTTGCAGACTTCGTTGGCAATCCAACCATGAACTTTATTCCAGCTGAAGCTAAGCGTATTAGCAAAGATACTTTATCACTTAGATTATTTGATATTGAAGCAATCTTTAAGGCTGATAAGGACATTGAATTACCTAATAAATCAATAATTATTGGCGTAAGACCTGAATTCTTACCAATCAATAAAGATGGTAAGATTGAAGGATTAGCCTATTCAACTCTTCCAAGTGGTATGGAAACGACTGTTAAAATCAACTTACATGGGGATATTTTAAGCGCTGTTCAATTTGGCTTAATTGATTATCCAATTGATAGTAAGATTCGTTTTGATATTGTTGGTAATGGTATTATTGTTTTCGACACTAAGAGCGGAGAGTCTTTAGGTGTTGGTAGTTTAACGATTAAAAAATAATAGATTAGATGGGATGTGACTTTTTTGAGCAACCACAAAATGACAAACAATAGCGAATTAGAAAATAAAAATGAAAGTTCTCCTAAAGATGAGAAAAAAGGTTATAAACTTCCTCGTCCTTATCTTTTAAAAAGAGTTTTTGCCGCTTTGATTGACTTTGTGGTTGCTTTTATTTTATTTATGGTTTTAGAAGCAGGTGAATATTATACTGTTTTTAATAATTTAGGTTATCATACAATGATCAATGAGATCCATGCAATGTATGAAGATTCTCATTTATATACTTATGATGATAGTAGCAGAACTTATCTTGAATTAACTTCAACTTATGATGATAGCAAAACACCAAAAGAAAATTATGATAATAACCTAATTTATTATTTTACTAATGATGCTCGTTGTATCGAAGATAAAAAAATTGATAGTTATAATGACGCAAAAATTAATAGTGGTTATTTTAAGAAAGATAGTAGTGGAAATATCAATGAAAATGCTGATATTGACGAAACAAAGTTAAAACTATTTTATGAAACTCAATACAAAAATGCACTTACTTATTTTAGCAATAATCCGACTTATAAAATTGACTTAAGTAAGACGTATTATATTGTGATTTATTCAATTTTAATTAACATTATAATTTCTAGCGCAATTTTCTATCTTTTAATTCCAATCTTAAGAAAAGACGGAGAAACCATTGGATATATGATTTTTAAAATTGGTGTTTGCGATGCTCGAGATGATACCAAAGTCAAAAAATTCCAAATCTTTATTCGATATTTTGTTTTTACTGTATTTAATTTTTTAATCCCACTATTTATTTATACAAAATGGACTTATTTCACCTTAGTGCCTGTTTTTATTACTTGTATTATGATTATGGCAACGCACTCAAATAGTGGATTACATGAGTATATTTCTAAGACTTATGTTTTTGATAAAAAAGATATTGTTATACCAAGTAAAAGAATGGCGAAAAAAGAAAAAAGTAATGCAAACGAAGTGCACGTTTTTAATCCACTTCATAAAGAAGGAGAAGAATAATGTTTATACCTCTTAAAAGCGTAGAAAATATCCGTGATTTAGGCGGAATCAAAACCATGGATGGAAAAGTGGTAAAATATAAAAAACTTTTAAGAAGCGCTGATTTACATCGCTTAACAAAAGATGAACTAAATATTTTAAAGAAAGATTATGATTTAAAAACAGTTTTGGATTTTAGATCGACAAAATCGTCAACCATAAAAAAGGATTTAATCGATGATTCTATTGAATATCATCATATTTTGGTTTTAAAAGAATTGGAAAAAGTTAGTTATATTTATGGAAAAATAAATGCAACTCCTGATGATTTTTTCAAACATATTTATCGTTCTTTAGCTTTACAAGAAGAAGCGATAAATACCTGGCGTACTTTTTTAGATTTTGTCTTGAAAAATAATGATGGTGCAGTTTTATACCATTGTACTTCTGGGAAAGATCGTACGGGGATTGCCACCATTTTAATTCTATATATTTTAGGCTGTTCGAATGAGACTATTCTTGAAGAGCATATGAGAACAAATGAATATACTAAAAATCAATTCGCTGATTATTTGAAAAATCATCCAAATTGCACAAAAGATGAATATGATTTTTATGAAGACTTATATATCGCTAAAAAAGATTTTTTGGATGAATATATAAGGGTTATTAATGAAAAATACGGAAATTTTGATAACTATATTCGTGATGCTTTAAAAATTAATGATGAAACAAAAAGAAAGTTTAGAGAAAAGTATTTAGAGTAATATGAAAATTTTAATAATTGGCGGTAGTGGAAGAATCTCCTTATCAGTTACAAGAACACTTTATAATATTGGCTTTGAAGTGACTGTAATAAACCGAGGAAATAATAACCAATTAATTAAAAACATAAATACTTTTATTAGTGATATTAATGATGAGGATCGAATAAATAGTTTTTTAAAAGATAAATTTTATGATGTGGTAATTGATTTTGTTTCCTATAATGCTGATGATATTAAACGAAGTTACCTATATTTCAAAAATCACACAAATCAATACATTTTTATTTCTTCTGTAGTGGTCTATAAACATTTTAATGATTATAGTGGGTTAATTGATGAATGTTCAGCACGAGAGAATCCTTTTAGTTCTTATGGCGAGAATAAGATTTTAGCGGAAAATATTTTATTTAAAATTGGCCAAAAAGATCCAAATTTTCATTATACAATTTTAAGGTTCGGTCAAACTTTTGATGAAAGAACTTTGCCAACTTTATTCCATGGAAAAGATGGTACTTATGACATTATATATAGAATTATGAATGATAAGCCATTATTGATGCTTAAAGAAAATATTTCTTGGAAAGTTCTTTATGCTCCCGATGTTTGCATCGCGATAATTCCATTATTTAATAATAAAGCTTCTTATGGAATGGTTTATAACGTTGTCTCAAAAGATTCTTATACTTGGGAAGAAATCTATAATACTTTTGGTTCTATTTTAAATAAAAAAGTTAATATGGTTTATGTCCCAATTGATGTTTTATGTAAAGATAATAAAAAATTTATACCCCTTATTAAAGGTGATAAAGGCAATAACGCGAACTATGATATCAGCAAAATTTTGAAAATTTCTCCTAATTTTATTCATCAAACAAAGCTTGAAAACGCGCTTAAAGAAACGATTTGCAATCAATTAACTAATAATGAATATCAAAAAATTGATATTGAGTTCAATTCGGAACAAGATTTTTTATGCAAAAAGTATAAAACTGTTTATAAAAGTTAATTATTTATGCTTTAATAATGAATAGAGGCCTTATTTATGGATAATTGTATAATTAGAATTAATGAATCGATTGAAACTTTGAGTAAGCAAGAACAAAAAATTGCTCATTACGTTTTAGATCATCAAAAAGAAGTTAGTCAAATGACCGTTAGTCAACTTTCCAAAAAAAGTAAATCTAGTACTGCGACAATTGTTCGATTTTGTTCAGCATTAGGTTATTCTGGATATCGAGATTTTATTAAGTCGTTTTATCATGATGTGGCGAACAACGTTCTAGAAGAAGAAAACATTTACGAAATTGATAATAATTTTGATAAGGAAATGTCAATTCATTCAACGGTTTATGCCGTATCGCAATTAAATGTCGAAGCAATAAATAATACTTTAAAAATTATCGATGAAAAAGCGGTTGAAAAAGCCGTGAACATGATTGATAAAGCTAATAAAGTTTATTTTTATGCTTTAAGTGGTTCAAAAGTAGTAGCGGATGATGCGGTTTTTAAGTTTCAAAGACTTGGTATTGATTGTCAAGAATATGACAATCCACACTCGCAAATCTTATCCGCTTCAATTAGCCAACCAAATGAAGTTGCAATCGTAATTTCTTATACTGGTGAAACTCCTGATTTAATAAATACGCTTTCATATTTAAAGAAAAATGGTTGTCAAACAATTGGTATTACTAAATTTGGAGAGAATTTAATTTCAAAAATAGTTGATGTTTCAATTCAGCATTCTTCAATTGGTCGAGGATATAGAACCTATTCAACACGATCTAGAGTTGTGCAACACAATATTATTGATATCTTGTTTGTTGCACTTTGTCAAAAACGTGCAGTTAATCTTAAAAAATATTACGATTTATTTAAAGATGATGTTCAACATGATAAATAATTATCGTTTAAAATAATTGTAGTTTTTTAATGTTGAATTATTACTAAAATAAGTTTATTATTTTAAACGTACGTCAAACCAAGAATATTCGAATACCCGACGATATTCCTAGTTCGATGCGAATTAATTGAAAGGGGCAAAAGAGTATGTTAGATAAAAAAGCCAAAGCCGAACTTGTTAAGAAGTATGGTAAAAATGAAAAAGATACTGGTAGTATCGAATTCCAAATCGCCTTATTAACTCAACAAATTAAGGATTTAACTGAACACTTACTTAAAAATGATAAGGATACTATCGCTCGTCGTGGTTTACTTGTCAAAGTAGGCAGACGAAAAGCATTACTTAGTTATCTCGAATCATATGATCGTGATCGATATATCAAAGTAATTAATGAACTCGAATTAAGAAAGTAATTAAAGAAACTCCTATATAGGAGTTTTTTTATTATCTTTATAGATGTTTTGTATTATAATTTTAAAGTATGAAAAAGACCTTTTATTCATTAAAAAAATATAAAAAACAAATGATCTTAGGACCAATATTTAAGATGTTAGAAGTTGTGTTTGAACTTTTAACACCTTTTTTAATGAAAGAAATGATTGATAATGGTATTCCTTATGCCCAAATGAGTGGAGATTATAGCAAAATTTGGATTAATGGCTTAATGATTTTAGGTTTTTGTATTTTAGGTTTTTGTTCGACTTTAGTTTGTCAATATTTTGCGTCAATTGCCTCGCAGGGTTTTGGCACAGATTTACGAAATAGATTATTTAAAAAAATTGATGAATTATCTTTAGCTGAAATTGAAAATTTTGGACAAGGTAATCTTATTAATTTAATTAATAATGATGTGAACAGATTGCAAGTTAGTGTTGCAATGATGGTTCGACTTGTGATAAGGGCACCAGCAATTGTTATCGGTAGTTTAATTTGTTCATTCTTTATAGATTGGAAAATTGGTTTAATCTTTGCAGGGGTTATTATTCTAATTAGCATTTTTCTATACGTCATTTTGATGGTTACCTCGCATAAATTTGTTTTCTTGCAAAAAAAGAATGATCAAATTGCCCAAACAATCGATGATGGTCTTAATGGTTCCCGTGTAATAAGATCATTTAATGCTGAAAATGATGAAGTTAATAAACTCAAAAAAGAGACCGCTGATTATTATAAAGATTCAAAAAAGGTGATGTATCTTAATGCTTCAATCAATCCATTCACTTTTTTGATTATTAATGCAGCAATTGTACTTACGGTATTCTTTGGTAGCAATGAAATGAATATTTCAAACGGGGCTTTTACAAGTGGTAGCATCATTGCTTTAATTTCTTATTTAAACCAAATTTTTGTCGCTTTAATTGTCGTTAGTAATTTGGTTGTTATTTTTAACAAAGCATTTGCAAGCAAAAGAAGGGTTGATAAGCTTTTATTGACAGAATCGTCAATCAAAAATGAACCTAAATTCGCTTCGTTTGAAATCAAAAAAGGTGATAATTTATTTACCTTTAAAGATGTAGATTTTGCATATAGTAAGGGTGATAATTTAACTATTAAAAATATTAATTTTTCCATTAAAAAGGGTGAAAATGTTGGTCTCATTGGTGGTACAGGTAGTGGCAAATCAACAGTCGTTAAATTGCTTGATCGTCTATTCGATACGACTAGTGGTGATATTTTATATAAAGGCAAAAACATTAAAGATTATGATTTAGATAAACTTCATGAAGAAGTTAGTGTTGTATTACAACGTAATGTTCTTTTTAAAGGTACTATTCGATCAAATTTATTAGTCGGCAATAAAAATGCTACTGATGAAATGCTCATAAATGCTCTAAAAGAAGCTGATGCCTATGATTTTGTTTTTGATTATCCTGATAATTTAAATCATGAAGTTTTAGAAGGTGGACATAACTTTTCTGGTGGTCAAAAACAACGTTTATGTATCGCTAGAGCTTTGTTAAAAAAGAGTGAAATTGTAGTTCTCGATGATTCAACTAGCGCACTTGATTTTATAACAGACCGAGATGTTCGTAAAAACATTAATTCTATTGAAGGTTTAACTAAATTATATGTTTCACAAAGAGCTACCACTTTAATGAATTGCGATAAAATTATTGTGATGGATAAAGGCACAATTGAAGCAATTGGAACACATGAAGAATTACTTAAAAATAGTATTACTTATCGCGAAATTTTTGAGTCGCAAGTGAGGAGTAAATAGTATGAAAGAAATTAAAAAATTACTCCGTTATTTTAAAGGACAATATCATTTATTAATTTTAAGTACTTTTTATTCAATTATTTTTGTTGTTGGAACATTGTTAATTCCATATTTTACTGGAAAAGCTATTGATGAAATACCAAACATGAATAATTCAGTCAAGTTTATTAACTATATTTATTACTTAATTGCTTGCGTTGGGATTTCAGTGTTGTTTGAATATTTGTTTGAAGCGACTGTCTCGATATTCACGGAACGAGTGATGAAAGCAATTAAAGATGAAATATACAAGAAGATTAATACCGTTTCGATTAGATTTATTGATGATCATACTCATGGTGATTTATTGAGTAGAGCTACAAATGATGTTGATAATGTTTATAACGCAATTCTTTCATCATTTAAGCAATTATTTGATGGAATTATTACTTTAATTATTACGATTGTTATCATGTTTTATATGAATTATATCTTGGCTATTGTTGTTGTAGTTTTAACTCCATTTGCATTGCTTATGAGTTATCTTGTTGCAAAAAATTCGAATAAATATTTTAAAAAACAAGGTGTTTTGAATGGTGATATTGGAAGTTTATCGGTTGAAGATATTTCAAATATTGAAGTCATTAAATCATTTAATTATGGTGGTGAAGCTTTTTCAAAATTTAATAAAGTTAATCAAGATTTATATATTGCTGGACAAAAAGCTCAATTTATTTCTACTTTCACCAATCCAACAACGAGATTAATTAATAATTCAACCTATGCAATTGTTGGGCTCGTAGGTGCAATTTTAGTTGTTAATGGGAGCAATATTCCAGGTGCTTCATTAACAATTGGTGGAATTAGTGCTTTTTTACAATATGCTAATCGCTTTGCTAAACCTTTAAATGAGATTTCGAGTTGTGTTAATGAATTACAATTAGGTTATGTTTCTCTAAAAAGAATTAATGAAATTACAGATGCAAAAGATGCAGTTAATGATGGAAAATTAATAACCAATAAACCAGTTAAAGAAATCGATTTTAATCACGTTTATTTTAGTTATGTTTCAGGACAAAAACTTATTGAAGATTTCAATTTTAAGATTAAACGCGGTCAAAAAATTGCTCTTGTTGGTCCAACAGGATGTGGAAAGACTACGATGGTTAACTTATTAATGAGATTCTATGATCCAATTAAGGGCGAATTTTTATTCGATCAAGTAAATTCATTAGACATTGAAAAAAGTGACTTGAGAAGTAATTTTAAGATGGTTTTACAAGAAACTTGGGTTTTTAAAGGCACAGTCTATGAAAATATCACTTATGGAAATCCTAAAGCAACAAAGGAAGATGTAATTAATGCTTGTAAAGAAGCGAATAGTTATGACTTTATTATGCGTATGCCAAAAGGATTCGATACTTTGATTAGCGATAATAGTGGTTTATCGATGGGTGAAAAGCAATTGATAAATATAACTCGTGTAATGCTTTATAAACCTGACATTGTTATTCTTGATGAAATGACGAGTAACATTGATACTCGTAGTGAAATTAAAATTCTTGATGGATTTATGCGCTTAATGAAGGGTCGTACTAGCTTTGTTATCGCGCACCGATTATCAACGATTGTAAATAGTGATGAAATTATTGTAATGAAAAATGGTCATATTGATGATGTTGGAACTCACAAAGAACTTCTAGCTAGGAAAGGTTTCTACGCTGAACTATATAATTCACAATTTGAACATTAAAAAAACTCGGCTCTTTAAACTTTAGTGGGGTCATTATTTTTAACCACCCCATTAAAAAGTAAAGTTTTTTTGATAATAATAAAAATCCTTTCGTATAATAAAATCGCTGAGATCTTAAAACGAAAGGAGGGAATATGAATCCCAAATATATTTTAGCATTGCTTGGCATTCCAAGTGAAGAAAGCGATGATTATGTTGTTGATGTTGTTGATAACTCTAATAATTCTGCCGAGATAATTATTGAGCAAAAGGATAGAAGGCCATGTTGTCCACATTGTGGTTCAAATGAAGTTGTCATTAAAGATTACTACACTTCAGTAATAAATAATTCTATCATCAAAAATTATGGGTTATTTATAAGAATTAAAAACAGAAGGTATTACTGCAAAAAATGCAAAAAAAGTTTTAAGCAAGAGTTTAAATCAATTGATCCAAGGAGAAGAATAACTAAACTTGTTGAAATAAACATTTTAGAAGATTTAAAAAAGATGGTTACATATTCGCAAGTTGCAAAAGAGTATAACCTTTCAGTTTCATCAATTGTAAAAATTTTTGACAGAAAAAAACCGGAAATTAGATTAAAACTACCGGAGGTTCTTTGCATCGATGAAATATATTTTTTGCACAATAATGATTATGAAAACAAATATGTTTGTGTCCTAAGCAATCCAATTACTGGTGATATTGTTGATATAGTTTATTCTCGACGTCAAGAGTTTTTGTACGATTATTTCGGTAAAATTCCAACAAATGAAGAGCAAAATGTTAAATATTTTATAAGCGATATGAATGACACATATCAAAAAATTAAGAACCATTTCTTCTACAAAGCAACATTTATTATTGACACATTTCATGTTGTAAAATTGTTCACAGAAGCGTTACAGGTAATTAGAAAAAGATATTTAAAAAATGAAGACAAAAATTCAGTTCAATATGCATATCTGAAAAGGAATTGGAAAATATTTTTAAAGCGTAGAAGCTCCCTTAAAAACATAAAAGAAATCGATACTAATGGGGTTGTTTATGATCCTACTTTTAAATTAGATATGTGCTTAAAAAAATATCCTGATTTACGCGAAGCTTATTTAGTAAAAGAAGATTTTTTAGAATTTCAAAAAGGTCTTAATTATTATCAAGCCTGTGAATTCATTAATTTTTTTATTGCAAGATTAAGCACCTCAAACGTTAAAGAGTTAAATAGAATTTCTGATACATTATCAAATTGGAAAGATCCAATTATTGCTTCATTTTGCAAAAATAGTTTTGGTTTAAATTTATCTAATGCAATTGCAGAAGAAAATAATAATCGAATTAGAACATTATTTAAAATATCTTATGGTTTTGGGGATTTTAGAAGGACAAAAGATAGAATACTTTATATTGATAGGAATAGAAAAACCAGGTGATTTCTCACCTGGTTATAACCCCATTAAAGTTTAAAGTTTTTTATGAGCATCTTTTTCAAAACCCCATAAAACCCCATTAAAGTTTAAAGAGCC
>Ga0183101_1000051_pt19 | contig 27586 bp, 22 predicted proteins | sample Biomet3_FD_127790 | JGI IMG/M metagenome (GOLD analysis project Ga0183101, IMG submission 127790) | Microbial communities from bioreactor (seeded with sewage sludge) at LBNL, California, USA - Biofuel metagenome 3 | ecosystem: Engineered > Bioreactor > Anaerobic > Unclassified ...
GTGAACATGCCCTTTGGAAAACTGTCCCTTTTCGTTGCGCCCCATCTCCTGCTGGGCTTCAATAGGTTTGTCCTTGCTCATGCTGCTTCGCCTCCTTCCTGTTCTCCATGCGCCCGAACCAGCGCAGCCAGCCGGGTTTGTTGTTCCTTCAAAAACTTCTCTAGCAGACTGTGAACCATGTATTCACCGCCCTCACGGCTCCCGCACCAGTGAACATGCAGGCCGTACCGAATCGACCACGCAGCCAGAGTTTGCAGCAGGCTTTGCGGGGTCATGGCACTGCGGTAGTTGTGGCGGCGCACATCGTCCATGCTGGCCTCAATAATCAGGCCGAAATACTGCAAGCCACGTCCACGCTCACACTCACGACGAAAGCGGTCACGTCCAGTTGTCAGGGTGCCAGTCAGGTCTGAAAGGCTCTTGCGCTCAAGGGCAATCAGGTCTGTCAGGCCGTGCAAGGAATAGTCACCAGTTTGCAGCGTGCCCACCTCCACCACTGTTCCCGCATATCGAGGAGCGTTGAAGGCATAGGGAGCCTGTTCGCGTGAATCCTGAATAATCTTCATTAAGCGGCCTCCCTTGCGCCGGACGTGGTGCAGTAGTGGGGTTGCGTGTTTTCGTAGCTCATGGGGCCAGTGTGGGCCATATTGGGGGCCATTGCAGACAAAACAGCCGTGAGCCATTCGCCTGTGGTGGGTATGGCGTAATCCAAGGGCCACGCATGGGCGGCGGCGTGCTGTTCGCCAATGTCCTTGCCGTGCAGAACCGGGGCAAAATGGGCATGAGGGTATGAAGCAGACCACCGCCCCCACGCCTTTTCGCCAGCATCATCACGATCAGGCGCAGCCAGCAGCAACGGTGCTTGTTTGATAAATTGATCTGTGTCGGTATCGGCGGGCTTGGTTGAACCCATGAAGGCCAGAGCGGCCAGTTTCCCGAAAGATTCTTGCCAGACTAGAGCGGCATCAAGCGCGGATTCAACCAGAAGCAGCGGAAGCCCGGCACGGCCAGCGACAAACGGCACATTTGCAGAGCCGGAAATCTGCCGATACTTGGCGCGGCCCTTGGTCTGCCGGTCGCCATCAAGACAGCGCACCGTAAGCCCCACGACACCAGCGCGGCGGCGTGTTGCTATCACCAGCCCGGCAGGAAGCAGCAGCTTTGTAAGTGGGTTGCCGTCCTTGTCCTTGCCGTCAGGCAGGCCCCAGGCAGCGCGAGGAACGTATCTGTCGCAGGCGTTCCAGCCCAGACCATGAGCGGCGGCACTGTCGAGGGTAATGCCCCGATGAAGGCAGAGTTCAACCACCGCAGCCGGTATACAATCAAGCCCACGCTGGCACTCAATCAGAAACGCGGCGGCGCTGGCCATCCACTCCGCACAAGGCAAGACGGCGGGCACAGGCTTAGGCGGCACAGGGGCTATTTGTGCCGGTTGTGCCGGGTGTGTTCGGGCATGGGTTCGCCTTGCAGAAAGTAAGCTGGTGGTCGTGCGCTTCTGCTCAAGGCCCAAAGCTGCGCAGGCTTCGGGGTAGCTCATGCCCATAAACTCGCGCATGAACTGGATACCGTCACCCTGAGAACCGCACCCACGGCAAAGGTAAGCTCCACCGCGCGGCCTGTCGGGCCAAACAATAAAGCGATCTTCGCCGCCGCACTGAGGGCAAGCCCCGGCGAATTCATGCGGCCCTTTGGGTTTCATAGCAGGAAGGAAATCCAGAATATTTTTACTCATACTCTGGCCCCCAATCCGCAGGACGACATACTGACACCCTCTAAAGAGGGGTGTCGTGTCGTGTCGCCCAATGCAGAGGCTTTTGCTTGGCGACAAGTCGCCTCAATGTCGCCCGTTTGTCGCCTGTCGTCTTCTTTGATTATGTTGTAATTATAGCCCGTTACAGATATTATTCCAAGATTTACAAGTTCATTCCTGCCACGCCTAAAGGCAGTGGCCTTGGTTTTGTCATTGTCGCCTGTATGTCGCCCATAAAAATATGGTCGCCATGCATCGACGTGAACGCTGTCGCCCCCTTCTTTTTCAAGGGCGGCCTGTAGCGATTCCAGGGTGTATCTTTGATTGTCGGTAAGCGGCTTTTCATCCTGCACGGCCTCCCCATCGGGCAACGCCACGCAACTTGTGATCCGGTCGCCGTCTTCATCTGCCCCTAAATCAACCACTGCCAAGCGGAAGGGGTGCTTTTCGCCTTCGCCGCCACCGTCTTTGACTTTTACGGCTTTCCATTCTCTGCGCTGGCCGTTTCTGGTGGCCTCAATGCAACAATCCCAGCTTGGTAATTGTGTTGACGAACCTCGCGCCCCACGGGTCAGGTCTTTACCCGCATGATGGACAAGCAGAACAAAACAATCCTTGCGGGCGGCAAGCTGTTTGCAACCTTCGATAAGTAAGGTCATGTCGTCAGTGCGGTTTTCATCAAGGCCAACACTGGCGCAAGCTTGGGTATCCACAATGCAAAGACAACCATCGGGAAGGCTGGCCGCGATAGCTTCAAGATCTTCAGGCTTGTAAAACGTGGTGGGAGCGGTTCCTATGCTTATGTTCGGGGGCAATTCTTCGCCGAAATAGTCGATATATGCGGCAATACGGTTGCGCATACCTTCTTGGCCCTCAAGGCTAAAAATGGCCACGAATGAGGCGTTGACCTTATGTTCATACCAAGCACGACCACGGGCTACATGTACGGCAAGATCAAGGCTAAGAAACGATTTTCCCGCTGTACTTGCCCCATATATTTGCCCGATACCACGCGCAGGAATTAACCCCTTCACGCGCCAGCGCAGCGGGGGGCATTTAAGCACCTCCCCCACACTTATCAGCGGATAAGGGGCAACGGCTGGTTCCGGCTGTTCCTGCTCTTTTTCTGCTGGGCCGGAAGCGAGAAACTCCGCTCGCGCCTTGGCAATCGCATCGGCGTAATCCGGGGCGCAGGGGTCTAAGCTAGTCATTGCCGCCTCCATACTCCCAAGACTGGCCGGGATAGAACGTGCAAACCAAATCAGCAGCCGCAACCTTGTGGCCGTGGAACTGGCAAATTCGGCTAATGCCGCCTTTCTTGGTGGTTACTTCCCGGAAGTATGCGCAGCCGCCACTTGCGCAGCGCGGGCAATCCTCTTGACTTGCGGGGGCGATTTGAGGCAAGGTTAGGCAGTTGGACGCCTCACCAGTTGCCAATTTTTGTAAAGCCCCACCGCCGCCAAGCTTGGGGCTTTTTTCGTGGGCTGCCATAGTTAAGCGGCCCTGCCTTCGCTTACCCGCCCAGGCTTCTGGGATTGGATGCGACCAGAAAGCCACCGCAGAAAGGTTTCCCTTTCATAGCAAACACACCGTCCAATGCGCACCGACTCCGGGCCTTCGCCACGCGAATCAAGGTTTGCTAGCGTGCCTTGGGAAAGAATGCCTTGCAGATGAGACGCGGCCACAGACCTGCTAAAAGTCACTGGCAGGGCTTTTGAAAGTGATTCGATAAACGTAGTCATGTGTAAAACCCCGGTTTGTGGTGTTTTGTTAAACATGACCTAAGCCTAGCGTAACTCTCGCCAGTGTTAGCAAGTGTTACGCGAAAAAAAACTGCTCTGTATTCCACAGTTATTTTAGTGGAGTACAGAGCAGATCAATCTTATTTTATAACACGCAGGGTGTTATTTTCTATCTGGAGGGGTGTTATTCGCCATTTTTATCTATAACCCCTTGCGCCCGATTTGTTCAAGGTAAGGTGTGAGGTCGGTCAAATTTTGGTCTTTCGCAAGCCTCATGCCTGCCTTCCTTCTGGTTCTAATATTGCCTGGATCGTGTTTGAGTTTAACTTCCTCGGCGATTTCTTCTGTTGATTTTCCCTGTGCATATAACAACGCCATATACAAATCTTTTTTCCCTTTTTGTGTTTTAGCAATAGCGTCTTTATATTCCTGGCATATTGCTGCGGGGATACCTTGCGGCTCGTCCTTATCAACGTCATGGGCTGGCAGATTGATTCCCTCGCAATAGTTAAAAGGAAGCCCTTCGGCCTCAACGATTTGCCGTTCTCCTGCTAGGCGCATAAACTCGCGCAGATCTTTCTTGTAAATGAAAGCTGAAAGTATTTTGTAGTATCCTCGGTTGATTTCACCGCGCAGGGTGCTTTCCTTTTGCTCTGATAACGTGGTCAGGGTCGGTATTTCGTCAAGCACAGCTTTCAATTTACCAACAATATACCTTTTTTCGCTGTCTGGGATAAGGCTCTGTGCCGAAGGGTCTTTCCCTCTGTAAATAGCATTCTCAAGATAAATGGAGCAAAGCAGCGATACCCGCTTGCAAGTGATTCCATAAGCCTTAACGGCAACAAACAGTGGTACTGCATGAATATATGGCAGGCTGTGTTCTAATATGTCCTCAACTAAAATGGACACAAGACAATCATCTAGATGAGATAAGTCGTCAGTAGTTTGAGAAATTCGGGGAAGGCACACTTCTCCTGGCTCAAATCGAGTAGTAGGAGCCAATCCACGGTGGGGCAATGGCTGCCCCTCTTCTCGTGTTTGCGGCTGCTCCCCCACATGGTAGCGTTGCAATAACTCCCTGAAGCTTTCTTTCTTTTGGTCTGACATATCCCCTCCTCTTAGGAATCCCCTGAAAGAATCCCACGGCAGGGCGGCAGAGGTTCCGCCTTTTCAATATGGTTCATGAGGCCATATCTAGCCGTGGGAAATTTACACCCTCAATCTTTCTTGAACTTTGTCACCTTTGCACCAGCAGGCCGGGCCGGTTCGGCGTTGGCTGCAAGGTCAAGGCATTCATCAATGACGGATGCCGCACGCTTCATAGCTTCATCTGCCAGATGGGCATATCTCTGCGTCATTTGCGGGCTGCCGTGCGTCATGAGTTTTTGCAGGGTGAACAAGTCCACCTTGCCACTACTGGCAAGCCATGAGGCATAAGTGTGGCGCAGGCCATGTAGGGGGCGAAAGTCAGCAGGAAGACCAGCATCTTTGCGCAGGGCGTTAAGAAAACGGCGCAGTTCAACGCGCTTGCCTCCATCCTTGCCGGGGAACACATACGGGCTAGTAGTGCGCTCTATTCCTTCCAGAATGCCCCTTGCCGCTGTGGTCATGGGGATTTGCGAGGTTTTGCCGCTCTTGGCTGATTCGCCCCGCAAGGTAATATGCCCGGTGCGAAAATCCAGATCATCCCATTGCAGGGCCAGCAACGCACCTCGGCGCATACCCGTTGCCAAAGCCAAGCGCACCAGTGAAGCAAGATTTTGATCTTTGGCAGCGTCCAGGGCATCAATCAGGGCGCGGCCTTGCTCTGGGGTAAGACATTCTGTTTTTTGGTTGTCCACCTTGGGCATGGTGAAGCGAAGGCCAGCGGGCTTAATGAAAAGTTCCTGTTTGGCCCCAAAGTTGATAAGACGGCGCAGAAGCTCAAGCGCATTCCTGATCGTCTGCGGGGCTTTCCCTTCAGCCTCAAGGCGCTTTGCGACCGCTGCTACTTCATGGGTTTTAATGCCCTCAGGTTGGCGGCTGTGCAGTTCCGCAAAGTGCTGGAAATTGCCCCGGTCGGTGGGATAATTGGCATAAGTCCCTTTGGCTTCTTGGTAGATCACCCACAGCTTTGCAACTGTTGGCTTTGCCTGTTCGGACTCCCGCGCTACTTTCGCTTGCGCTCTCTTTTCCTGCAAGGTGGCGGGGCCATTGCCCGTCCTAGCTGCCTCTTTAAGCTTGGCAAGCTCTGCACGGGCCTTTGCAAGCGTCCAGCCCTCAGAAGCCCAGCCCAACGCCTCTTGCTTCTTTTGCCCGTCCACAGTGAAGCGAAGTACAAAATAGAGATCCGGCTTAACGCCATGCTTGCGTGTAGGGTGTACTCTGGCCCTAATGCCTTCATCCAGCTTTTGCCATTCACTTGCCATATTGTGCCACCTTAATTTGTGCCACCGCTGTGCCACCAAAAGGACATGAAAGAAGTCTTGGATTCGTGAAAGTTTGTGAAGCTAAAATAGTTGTAAATTGGCTTGTAGTCAATATTTTAAGGCGCAGTAGTTATTCTTCGTGAAGTATCGTGAACTGGCTCATCTTCGGTCTCATAACCCGAAGGTCGTAGGTTCAAATCCTGCCCCCGCAACCAGATAATACAAGCCCTTACGGAGACGAGCCGTAAGGGCTTTTTCTTTTGTCCCTCTTCTTCCATTACTTGCGCGCCGCGCCAGTTCGCGAACCAGCAAAACTTTCCGCGCGTGGCGCTTACCCCTTTCATGATGAACGGTGGAGAGGGTCCAGCGCATATCAAGCTTCTATTTTTCTCCATAGTACGCGCTGTTTTCGCTTTTCCTCCACACAAGCTATATTCCCTGTGAGCGCATGCTCAGCGGTGGTAAGGCCCCATGGCCGCAGACGACACGCTCTTTTTTATGCACAAAAAAAATGAAGCGGAAGGTTGCTCTTGCCGCCAGGGCTTTTCCCTGTCCATCCTGTTGGCGCTGTTGACGAACCCGACCTAAAAGGCGTTTGCTGGCATGCGCCATGTAACGTGTGCCTGACGGACCCAAGGCAGGGCGCTTTTTCGACATGACGATCTTTTATCATGGCGCGCATGACATAGAGAAAGGACAGCTCCGCCGCTCCTTGGTTGCGGCCACAGCAGGGGAACTGGACGGCGTTGGCGCTATACGTGTATGCAGTGACAGTTCTGATGGACAAACAACAGACAGAGCAAACCATGCGTGAAACGAATCTTCCTTATGGCAGGCAGTTGATCGACGACGACGACGTGGCCGCGACAGTTGCGGCATTGCGTTCGGACTGGCTCACCGGCGGCCCCAAAGTGGGCGCGTTTGAACAGGCCGTTGCAGGCTGGTGCGGCGCCGCGCACGGCGTGGCCGTGTGCAATGGCACCGCCGCGTTGCACTGCGCCATGCAGGCCCTTGACGTGGGACCGGGCGATGAAGTGATCGTGCCGCCGCTGACCTTTTGCGCCACGGCCAACGCTGTGCTTTATCAGGGCGGCGTTCCGGTGTTTGCTGATGTTTCACCAGACACGCTGCTGATTGATCCCCAGGCTGTCGCGGATTGCATTACCCCCCGCACCAAAGGCATCATCGCGGTGGACTACGCCGGGCAGCCTTGCGATTACGACGCTTTGCGCGCCCTGGCCTCGCGGCACGGCCTTTTTCTTGTGGCGGATGCCTGCCATTCCCTTGGGGGCCGCTGGCGCGAACGCCCGGTGGGCACCCTGGCAGACGTCACCTGCCTGAGTTTTCATCCCGTCAAGCACATCACCACAGGCGAAGGCGGCATGGCCCTCACCGACGATGCCCGTTTGGCCGAGCGCATGCGCCTGATGCGCAGCCACGGCGTTGATGCCGATCCTTCCCGCCGGGCGCAGCTGGGAACCTGGCGCTATGACGTCGTTTCACTGGGGCATAACTATCGCATCACGGACATTCAGTGCGCCCTCGGCATAAGCCAGCTCAACAAATTGCCGCAGTGGCTCGAACACCGCTCACGCCTTGCCGTGCGCTATGCCGCCGCCCTCAAGGCCGTGCCCGGCGTTGCCCCGCTGGCGCAAGCGCCAGGGGCGACGCACGCTTGGCATCTCTATGTCGTTCGCGTGGACAAGCAACAAACTCCGGGCAGAGACGTGGCGTTTCAACGGTTGCGCGAACGCAAAATCATGACCAATGTCCACTACACCCCCGTTTACATGCATTCGTACTTCCAGCGCTATATGCAAAACGGCAGGCCGCGCTGCCCGCATTGCGAGGCCGCGTTTGAAGAAATACTGAGCCTTCCCATGCACGCGGCCATGACGGCGGCAGACGTGACGTCTGTTGTAGATGCCCTGAAAGAAAGCCTTTTGGCCTGAGGCGCTCCGCCCGACTGACCGACCAGCGGCGGAAGGCAAAATGCGCGCCGGGGCTGGCTCTGTTCTGGCAACCTTGCGTAAATTGTGCAACGCTCACCTTGCCGCTTGCCGCCGAGGTTGCGCGGGGGCGCATTCCTTCGGCATGGCTCCCGTGTATCCGCCCAGCTGATCGGGGCTTGCGGCATGGAATCACACCGGCCCCACAGCAATCTTTTCTGGACGACTGCCTGGCGTTTTTTGTGGAAACATGGAACCGGGCAAACGGAAGGAGACGCAATGACAGTTCACCAACGTGTATTGGTTGTGGCCGCGCACCCCGACGACGAGGTGCTGGGCTGCGGAGCGCTGTGCGCCAAGTTGGCCGATGGCGGGGCGGCCGTGTCCGTGCTGATACTGGGTGAAGGCGCGACTTCGCGTGATCAACCGCCCACCGGCAGTTCCATGGACGAGGCCGTGCGGCAGCTCCGGCAGCAAGCCGCTCAGGCCGCCGCGTTGCTTGGCGTCCAACCGCCCCTGTTCGGCAAATTCCCGGATAACCGTTTTGACACCGTTGCACTGCTGGAACTGATAAAATGCGTTGAGGCGGCCAAGGCCGCCGTTCAACCCACGTTAGTGCTGACGCACCACGCTGGCGATCTGAATATCGACCATGTGCTGACGCACAGGGCGGTTATGACGGCCTTCAGACCGTTGCCGGGCGAACCGGCCAGGGAGCTGCTGGCTTTCGAAGTGCTTTCGAGTACAGAATACGCAGCATCTCCGGGTTTTTCCCCTTTTGAGCCAACCGTGTTCGTTGACGTGGCGGAGCAGCTGAACCGCAAAATCGAAGCGCTGGCGGCCTATACCGAGGAAGTGCATGCCGCGCCCCACCCGCGTTCGGAGCATGCCGTCCGCGCGCTGGCGGCACGGCGGGGTTCACAGGCCGGGCTGCACAATGCGGAGGCGTTTATGTTGCTGCGCGGCGTGTGGCGCTGACCGTGGAAAACGTGCTTACCATCCGGGCCGATGCTGACGCGGATATGGGGGCCGGGCACGTTATGCGCTGTCTGGCCATCGCACGCGCATGGATGCGCCAGGGCGGCAGCGCCGTTCTGCTTGCGCACGACCTGGATCCCGGCCTGCAGGCACGGCTCAGGCGCTCCGGTGTGGCCTACCATCCGCTCCCCGGCAGATGGCCTGACGCCTGCGACCTGGAGACCACCCGCGCGGCCATGCGCCCCCTGCTGCGCCAGGGCGGCGGCGCGCCATGGCTTGTGCTGGATGGATACCACTTCACCGCCAGCTATATGAGCGCATTGACCAATGACGGGGCAGCGCTGTGCGTGCTGGACGACATGGCCGACCGACCCTTTTTTCCCGCTTCCCTCATCGTCAATCCCAATTGCTACGCGCCGCAGCTGCGCTATCGCGGGCCAGCCTCGATGCGCGCTCTGCTGGGAAGCGCCTATGTTCTGCTGCGAGAAGAATTCCGCACGCCAAAGCCCCGCCCGGAGGCATGGGCGGAAAGCCCCGGCGTCAATCTGCTGGTGACCATGGGCGGCGGTGAAGCCTCTTCGGTATTGCTGGAGCTGCAGGAGATTCTTGCCGATACATTGGTAAAAAAATTGCATGTTCGTATTGTGGCTGGATTTTCCTGCTCCCAGTTCGATTTTTTGACGCGCCTTGCGGGCAAGCAGCCTTACCGCTGCGAAGTTCTGGGCGGCGTGGAGAACATGGCGGCATTGCTGGATTGGGCGGACGGCGCCATTTCCGCAGCTGGGGGCACGGCCTGGGAACTGGCCCATGCCGGGGTTCCCGCCGGGCTTGTTGTGCTGGCTGAAAACCAGGAGCGCATCGCGGCGACGCTGGCGGCGGATGGGGCGGCTCTTTTTCTTGGGCATGCCCCGGGGCTGAACCGAACGGCAACAGCGGCGGCAGCGCGGCAGCTGCTGACAGACGTTGCCTTGCGAAAAAAACTGATCAGCAAGGGCAAAACCCTTGTTGACGGCAAAGGGCCGGAAAGGATTGTGGCGGCCATGAAGGACAGTACGCATGCAGGCTAAACCAGCGATCCAACGTTGCATAGGACAGGGTCAACCCTGCTATATCGCTGCGGAAATCGGCATCAACCATAACGGCGACATAGAGCTTGCGGAACGCATGATTCGGGCGGCTGCCAAGGCTGGCGTTGATGCCGTCAAATTTCAGAACTACCGCACGGAAGATTTTGTTGCCGACCGCACCTTGCAGATATCCTACACATCCCAGGGGGTCGATGTTCAGGAGCCGCAATATGCGTTGTTCAAGCGTTGCGAGCTGCGCCCCGAAGATCTTGCCAGGCTTGCCGGATGCTGCGCCGACAATGGCGTAATTTTTTTCAGCACTCCCACCAGCCAGGAAACGCTGGACGACCTTCTGAAACTGGGGGTGCCTCTGCTCAAAAACGGTTCTGATTATCTTGGGCATTTGCCCCTTATCCGGGCCATGGCCCGCACGGGGATTTGCACGGTGCTTTCTACCGGCATGGCGACGCTGGCCGAAATGGACGAGGCCGTCCGCGCTTTCCGCGATGCGGGCGGGCAGAACATGGTGCTTTTGCACTGCACCTCCACATACCCCACGCCGCCAGAATCCGTGCATCTGAAAAAAATTCCGGCGCTGGCCACGGCTTTCGGTTGCCCGGTGGGCTTCAGCGACCACACGGAAGGCATAGCCGCCGCCCTGGGAGCGGTTGCCCTGGGCGCTTGCATGATCGAAAAACATTTTACCATTGACCGCGGCCTGCCGGGACCGGATCAATGGTTTTCCTCCACCCCAGAGGAAATGGACGCGCTGGTGCGCGGCGTGCGGGCTCTTGAGGCCAGCATGGGAGATTCCAGCCTGGGGCCGGCAGCTTGCGAAGCCGCCGGGCGAGCGGCATTTCGCTTATCCTGCGTGGCCGGAAAGGATTTGCCCGCAGGCCATGCCCTGCGCCACGAAGATGTGATCTATATGCGGCCAGGCACGGGGCTGCCCCCCGCCGCGCTTGAATGGATTGTCGGCGCGCGCCTGGCGGTTTCCGTGCGCCGTGGGCACATTTTTACGCCAGAGGACGTGCGATGACACCCCAAGACACAGCCGTAGACCCCGTGTGGGAACAAAAATACAGCGCGGGGCACACGCAACGCTACCCCTGGGATCAGGTCGTCAGTTTTGTGTTGCGCCATGCGCCCCGCGACCGGCCCCGGCGTGACGTTTCCATTCTGGAAGTGGGCTGCGGCACAGGTTCCAACCTGTGGTTCATGGCCCGCGAGGGCTTCACCGCCACAGGCATCGACGCAAGCCCCAGCGCCATAGCGGCGGCCAAAGCGCGCATGGAGGCGGAATCCCTTTCCGTTTCCCTGCATGTGGGTTCCTTCACGGCCTTGCCTTTTCCTGACCAGAATTTCGACATGGTTGTGGACCGCTGTTCGTTGACTTGCGTGGGCCGTTCCAAGGCGTGCATGGCTTTGGCGGAAATATGCCGCACGCTCAAGCCTGGCGGGGTGCTGCAGTTCAACCCCTATAGCGCGGCGCACGGCAGCCTTCTGACGGGAAACCCCGCAGGCGACGGGCTTGTGACCGACATTGCCGGGGGCACGTTGACGGGCTGCGGGCAAATTTGCTTTTATTCCAGGCAGGATGCCTTAACTGTGCTTGGCGATGGTTTTGTGGTGGAGGAATGCCGCCATCTTTTACTGGTGGACGAAAACCTTCCGCCAGAGACCGTTCATGCGGAATGGCGGATCGTGGCGCGAAAAAAACGGGGATAAGCCGTGCGTGCGGTTTTTTTGGGCAATCATACTGTTGGCGTAACGGTGATGCGCGAGCTGGCCGCGCAGGGCATGCTTGCGGGCGTTGTGGCGCACCCGCCGGACCCGGAGGACGGCGTCCGCTACCTTTCGGTATTTGATGCGGCGGGCGAACTGGGCGCGCCGCGTCTGCGCGCCAGGGGTTCGGACCCGGATATGACGGCATTTGTGAAGGCCTGCGCGCCTGATCTGCTTGTTGTTGCGGATTACCGCTATTTGCTGCCTGTCTCGCTGCTAAAATGCGCCCGGCACGGGGGCATCAATTTTCATCCAAGCCTGTTGCCCGCCTACCGGGGGCGCGCCCCCATAAACTGGGCCATCCTGCATGGGGAAACCACCCTGGGGCTTACCGTTCACTGCATTGACGCGGGCATGGACACCGGCGACATTCTCGCCCAGGAACCCTACCATCTGGACACGACGGAAGACGTGGGGGACGCCCTGCGCAAGCTATACCCGCTTTATGCGGACCTGACCCGCAAAGTTGTGGCGATGGTGCAAAAAGGCCCTCTGCCCCAGCTACCGCAAAACCACGCCATGGCCACAGCGTTTCCCCGCCGCCGCCCGGAAGATGGGGAGCTGGATTTCAACGTGCCCGCCGCAGCGGCGCTGAATCTTGTTCGCGCGGTGGCGCGGCCCTATCCCGGGGCCTTTGCCTGGTGCGACGGCTGCAAGATCGTTTTTTGGAAGGCCCGCATGGAACCCGCGCCCCCGGTAGGCAGCCCCCCAGCGGGAACCATCACGCATGCGGCCCGGAACTCCTTTTGCGTTCAGTGCGGCCAGGGGCGGCTGCGGGTGCTGCAATGGGAGGCGAACACCCCCGCGTGGCGGCCAGAAGCCGGGCAGCGGTTTTTGCCCGGCATTTCCAGGGAGCAAAACCCATGAACCAGCCGTTGCGGGATGCGGACACAATCCGCATCACCAAGCATTTTTCCTCGTTGCTGGCGAGCCATGGCATGTCGCCGCAATCGCTGGACTGGGGCAGCCAGCAGACGCAGGAAGCCCGCTTTGCGGCTTTGGCTGACATTGCGGACCTTGCAAACACAGCCATTCTGGATGTGGGCTGCGGCCTGGCCGATCTGCACGCCTGGCTGCTCGCCAGGGGGGTGCCGCACCGCTACACCGGGGTGGACGTCACACAGGCCATGGCCGCCCAGGCCGCGGCCCGGTTTCCCGACGCCGAGGTGCTGCATGCCGAAGCGCTGAAAGCCGCAGGGCTTGAAGACCGGCAGTTCGATTATGTTTTTGCCAGCGGCATTTTTTATTTGCGCCAGAATGACCCCATGGCCTATCTGCAAAGCGCGGTTGCAAAAATGTTTGCCATGTGCCGCCGGGGAATCGCCTTCAATTCGCTCAGCAGCTGGAGCTCCCGGCAAGACCCGCAGGAATTTTATGCTGACCCCTTGCTAACGGCCGCCCACTGCCGCACACTGAGTTCTCGTCTTGTTTTGCGCCACGACTACCACCCCGGAGACTTCACCATATATCTCTACCGTGAGCGCCAGGCATGATCGTTTCCATAATGCAGCCAGCCTATTTGCCCTGGCCGGGCTATTTTCACCGCATCATGTCCAGCGATCTGCACATTGTGCTGGACCATGTGGCCATAGACTGCAACAGCAAAACAAAATTCACCAACCGCAACAGAATTCGCACGCCGCAAGGGTTTACCTGGCTGACGATTCCGCTGCGGGGCGGCTCGTCCAGAAAGTATATTGACGCCATATTCACAGCGGAAGAAAGCAATTGGCGGCGCAAACAGTTGCGCACCCTCGACCAATTTTACGCCAAGGCCCCTTTTTTCAGGGCGCACCGGCGTTGGCTTGAACCGTTGCTGATGGCGCAAACAGATTCCCTGCTGCAAAGCATTCAGCCTATTTCTGAAAAACTGTGTGCGGAACTGGGCATTGCCACGCCGTGCCTGCGGGCTTCTTCGCTGGGCGTTACCAGCGCCAAAAGCGGGCTGATTCTTGATTTGTGCCTGGCCGTGGGGGCAACCACCTACCTTTCCGGCCCGTTTGGCCGCACGTATCTGGATATTGGCGCTTTTGCCGCGCGGGGCATACGCGTGCTGTTCCATGACTATGCTCCGCAGCCCTACCGCCAGTGCTTCAAGGATTTTGTCCCGGCCTTGTCCGTGGTGGACATGCTTTTTAACCATGGGCCGGAAACCCCCGAGCTTATCCGTAGCGGGCAGCAGGCATCCTTTGCCGAGGAGTGATTCATGAGCCAGACCCCAAACAGCATCTCCATAGGCTCCCGCAAAATTGGCGACGGGTACCCTGTTTTTTGCATCGCCGAAGCGGGCACCACCGCAAACGGCAATATGGAAACCGCCATGGCCCTCATTGAGGTTGCGGCAAAAGCGGGATTTGACGCCATAAAATTTCAGACCATCGATCCCGAACAGCTTTCGGACAAAAGCACGGTGTACCGATATCAGACGATGACGGGGCAGGCGGAAGAGAACATGTATGAGATGTTCAAAAGCCTCGTTTTCACTCCCGCCCAGTGGCATGAGCTGGCCCGCAAGGCCAACGCGGAGGGCATTGTATTTTTCTCCACCGTCGATTACCCCGCCGGCGTGGACATGCTGCTGGATTGCGGCGTTCCAGCGTTCAAGGTGGGGTCATGGGACGTTACGTTCGACCAGCTGGTTGTTCGCCTGGCCCGCACGGGCAAGCCCATTCTGTTTGACCTTGGCCCGGCAACGCTGGAAGACGTGGCCAGATTTTTGCGCCTTTGCAGAGAAAACGGCAATGCAAACCTGCTGCCGCTGCATGATTTTCATACCCAGCAGCCGGAAGAAATGCATATGCGGACAATCCAGTTTCTCAAACACGGCCTGGGGCTGCCCGCAGGATTTTCTTCCCCCGGTCGGGACATGGATCTGGATTTGATGGCCGTGGCTTTGGGGGCCAACGCCCTGGAAAAACGCATCACCCTGAACCGCTGCTCATTGGGGCACCACCATGTGCTCTGCCTGGAGCCGCAGGAATGCGGCCCGTGGATAGAACGCATCCATCGGGCGGAGCGGTGCCTTGGGCAGGCGGGAATTTTCCCCTCCCCGGCTGATCTGCGCGATGCCCAGGGCTATTACCGCAGCCTGGCCACGCGCGTTCCCATAGCAACGGGCGAGCGGTACTCCTGGGACAATTTGGACGCCAAGCGCCCGGGAACAGGCATACCCATGCGCCATGCCGACCTGTTTATCGGCAGAAAGGCCCGGCGGGATATTCCGGCCGACACCTTGCTGACATGGGAAGATTTTTGATGAACACGCAGGCGCGGCTTCCCTTGTGTCTTATCCCCGCCCGTGGAGGCTCCAAGCGCATACCCCGAAAAAATGTCGCCCTGCTGGGCAACAGGCCGTTGCTTGCCTGGAGCATCGCCCCGGCGTTGGCTTCCGGATTGTTCGCCGCCGTGGTCGTGTCCTCCGAGGATAAAGAAATTCTGTCCATCGCCCGCCGCTATGGCGCGTTGGCCGTGCCCCGGCCTGCGGAACTGGCGGGCGACAACTGCACCCTGCGCGAAGTGTGCCTGGCCATTCTTCCGCAGCTGGCTGCGGAAACGCAGGCCACCGATCTTTATCTGCTTGCCCCAACCGCCCCGTTTCGCACAGCGGAAACGCTCCGGCTGGCCTGGCGCCGCTATCTTGAATCGGGCGGCAGCGCCCTTGTGAGCGTGGAACCATGGGCATATCCGCCGCAGTGGGCGCTGACGGTACGCGAGGGTCGCCTCGAACCGATGTTTCCCGACCTGTATGAAACGCCCCGCCCCCTGCTGCCGACCACGCTCAAGCACGATGGCGGGCACCTCATCACCGGCATTGCGCGGTTTCTTGAGGAAAAAAACTTTTGGGGAACCAGCGCATGCCCATTCCACGGGCCGGAAGCGGAACGGCTGGATATTGACCTGCCGGAAGACCTTGCCCGAGCCCGCGCCGCTCTGGAACGGCATGACCGCCCGCAACCGCCCGAGGGCCAGCCCCCCGAAGCCTAGCGGCCGTGCAAGGGCGCTAGGGTCGAAAGAGCAAACGACCAGCGCCGCGAGATCAAAAAAAAACGCGCCGGTCAGGCCGTTTACGGCACGGCGGAATACCGACAACGCGGCCAGATGTGGCATGCGAACCATGCGTGGGCAATCAAGAGGTTAAAGATGCAGGGAAAATACCCGGAAAGTGTAGCAGTTTCTGTTATCATACCTGTGTATAATAAGATGGAACTGACGGCGGCATGCCTGCACAGCCTTGCCCAGCACATGCCCAAAGCGACGTTTGAAGTAATTGTGGTGGACAATTGCTCAACCGATGCGACTTCGGTGCAGTGCCCAGCGCTAGGGCAGCGGTTGTTTGGCAATTTCTTTTCATATCTGCGCCAGCCGATAAATAAAAATTTTGCCGGGGCTTGCAACTTGGGCGCTCGCGAAGCCCACGGCGAGTATCTCTTTTTTCTCAACAACGACACCCTTGCTACGGAAAACTGGCTTGACCCGTTGCTGGATGCGTTTGCAAAATATCCTAATATCGCCGCAGTGGGGCCGCTGCTGCTGTACCCGGTTCTTGGCGCCGCGAAAGACAGGGTGCAGCACGCAGGCGTGGCCCTCAACCCCGTCATGCAGGTTTTGCATCTCTATGAAGGGCTGCCCGCAAACCACCGGGCTGTGACGCACCCCCGCGCAACCCAGGTTATAACCGCCGCCGCAATGCTTATGCCCAAGGCTTTGTTTCTGTCCTATAACGGCTTTAATGAAGGTTATGTGAACGGGTGCGAAGACATTGATTTGTGCGCCCGCCTATGGGCAGGCGGCTACTCCATGCTTGTGGAACCGGCGGCCAAGATATACCACCTGCAAAGCCAAACGCCAGGCAGGCACGCATCGGAGGCAAAGAACAGCGCTTTGCTGCTCAAAACCACAATGCCGCTGCTTAGCCCCGACATGCATGTGCAGTTGCAGATGGACGGCCTTGAAATTGGCCTTTCTGACTGGCTGGCCTTTTACCCTAAAATGCCGGATCAGATGACCGCGCTGTTGTCTGCCCGTTTTTTGCGGGCCAACGCCTCCAAGGAGCAGGTTGCAAGCCTGCTGCAGCAAGAACCTTTTTGGTACGAGGGTTACGCTTGGCTGGCAGAGCAGCTGGAGAACGAGCAAAACTGGAATGAGGCTTTTTCCTGGCGGCTGCTTGCCGCGAAGTTGAAAGCGGATCCCGACACCATTCTGCCATTACTGCGGCTGGCTCCCAAAGTTACCGAGGACGCGGCCATTTCCTATTATATAAGATATATCAATCAAAGCCCTTTTTCCTCAGCATTTTTCATCAATTCTACAAAACGCATTCTTCAGTGGAGCCAGGATTGCGGCATTGATGCCGTGGCCACGCAATGCACGGAATGGCTCCGCCGACAAGAAACATTCAAGCAAAAAACGCTGTTGCCTGCCATCAGACAAATGCATGAAATGGGCATTACCAGGGCAAGTCTTGGCAATAAAAGTTGGATAAGTTATTATTGCCAAACGGAATTGCAAAAAGATTTTCAAGAAAAAGAGGATATCCATACTGCGGAAAGGTTGAAAGAAACCCCACAAAAACCGCTTTTATCCATAGTAATGCCTGTATATAACCCCCTTCCAGCGCACATCAACGCTGCGGTGCAATCAGTGCGGCAGCAGACATATGAGAACTGGCAGCTGTGCATTGCGGATGATGCGTCAAGCAACCCAGAAATACGGGATTTGCTGCTTGAACATGCGCGTAATGACATCAGGATATCCGTTACTTTTCGTGAAAAAAATGGGCATATCTGTGCCGCATCTAACACAGCCCTAGCCGCTGTGCGCGGCGATTACGTTATTCTGATGGATCAGGACGATCTTTTGACGCGCTCCGCGCTGGCGGAAGTTGTTTTGGCGCTGGCGGAACATCCTGACGCCCTTTTGCTGTTTTCCGATGAAGACAAAATCAACGATCTGGATGTGCTTTCAGAAGTTTATTACAAACCGGATTTTGATCCCGACCTTCTTTGTTGCCAAAACTATTTCAGCCATCTCGGCGTGTATAAAGCCAGCTTGGTGCAAGCCGTTGGCGGTTTTCGCGAAGGGTTTGAAGGGGCGCAGGATCATGACCTTGTTTTGCGTTGCAGTGAACAGGCGCGCCTCAATCAAATCATTCACATCCCCAAGGTGCTGTATCATTGGCGTTTGCATTCCGGCAGCACGGCAGGGGACGTGGAAGTAAAGCCCTATGCCCGAAAAAGCGCCATTCGCGCTGTGCAGGAACACTTTGCCCGCACTGGAAGAAAGGCGGTTGTGGAGCTGCCCCCCCAATGCAGCTATTACCACGTGCAGGACGAACTGCCCAGCCCACTGCCGCGCATCTCGCTTCTAACCACAACGGAGCGGCTTGACGGAGCGACAGAGCAGTGGGCGGAACAGCTTTTGGCCAATACCGCATATCCGCACCTTGAAATTCTGGTGCTCCACGCCAACGAGGCCAGATGGTCCAATAAGAATCCACGCATCCAGACATTGCGCCTGAAGGGAAAAAATTCGTTGGCGCCAGGCCTGCACGCGGCCACGGGCAATATTATCGGCCATGTGCCGGTGGGCCTGCTGCCGTATGAAGCAACATGGCTTGATCAAATTGCCGCCGGGTTAGCACGGCCAGAGGTGCTGATTGCTGGAGGGCGGATTTTTACGGAAAAAAACGTGCTGGAAAGCGCCGGGCTTGGCATAACGGCAGACGGGTTCATCTTCCCCGCTTTTGCCGGCATCCAGCGGGAAAAAGACGACGGGTATTACTATCAGCACGGGCTTATCCGCAATGTGCTGCTGTGCGCCAATGATTCTTTCTTTGCCAAGGCGCCCCACTTCAAAAGCCGGTATAATGAAGCCCTTGGCGATTTGTGGGCTGCCGACCTTTGCATGAGCGCGCGTGAGGATGGGTTCAGGGTGCTTTGCACACCGGAGGCCGATCTTTACCGTCCACAGGATTTCCCTCACAGCGCACAGCAGGGTCACGACGAAAGGGCGTTAACCCTGTTTACGGAAAGGTGGGAACAAACGTTGTTGCGGAATGCTCTTCACCCAATGCTTATGCCGACATATGGCGGTTACTGCGCAAAAATTTCTGGTTTGCTCTAGGGGGACGTATGCCTTTCACTCACGGAAAAATTTATGACGGCATTATTGACCTGAACGTTATTAACAACTCTCATACTCAAGCTTTTGCCTTGCTGCGTGAGCATTGTAAAGACACGCCATCTCCAAGAGTATTTGAAGTCGGCTGCAACACCGGCTATTTCAGCCAGCTTCTCAAAGATTTTGGCATATTTGTGTTTGGCCTCGAACCATTTACAGATATTGCCTACACGGAAGGGCACGTCGATGCCTTTTTCAAAGGCACTGTTGAAGATTTTTTTGCGCAGGATGCCCACAAGCAGCTGCAGCCATTTGATGCCGTCATATTCGGCGATGTGCTGGAGCACCTTGCCGACCCTGAAAATGTTCTGCGTAAAGTAATGACGCTGCTGAAACCTGATGGCGTTATTATCGCTTCTGTTCCCAACATTACCCATATTGCCATTCGCAAAATGCTGGAAAACGGAGAATGGAGTTATAAAAAATTTGGCATTCTGGATAACACCCACTGCCGCTTTTTTTCCCGTCAGTCTTTGCGCAAGCTGTTAGCCAAGGTTGGGCTTGGCATCGAACGCTCGTACCACGTCCTCACGCCGGGCATCAGCGAGTATGCCCCAATGCTGCTGAGCATCACGCCCAACGTGCCGTTAAACGAGCAGGATCACACGTTCCAGATTGTCGTCAGGGCATCACGGCAGGCATTGGGAACCTCGGCGTTTACGGATGATCTGCCCAGAAAAATTCTGTTTTTATCAGCAAGTTTCACAAGTTCGCTAACAAACCTGCGCCTTATTCACCCTCTTCTTCATTATTGCCGGGCCGTAAATGGCGAGCTGCGGGCAGCAACCCAAAACTACCTTCAAGATTTGCTGTGGGCCGATGTGCTTGTTCTGCACCGCCACTGCGTGGACTACATGCTTGACGTCGTGCGGGTAGCAAAACAACTTGGCGTAAGCATTGTATATGACCTTGACGATCTGCTGTATCAGATGCCGCCATGGCTCAGCGAGCCCACGACTTTCGAAGCAGAGCAAACCATGCGCTACCTTGTGGCGACAGCGGATCAAGTTACCTGCACCACCCCAGCGCTAAAAACGGAACTGGAAAAAATGACCGACGCAATCTCGGTTATCCCCAATATTATTTTTGAGCAGCATCCTTTGGCCATTGAAAAAGTACACCGCGAGGATGCGCCCTGCACATTCATTGTGGCGTCAACCGACACCGTGGAAATCCAGATGGTTGCCGATGCCCTCAAGGCCTTTTTAGAGGCGCATCCTGAACATCGGCTCGTCAGCATTGGCCCCGTCGCCGCGTGTCTGAAGCAGGCAGGCTTGCAGCCCGACGAGGAATTTGAACAGACTTCGCCAGAGGGTTTCAGCAGCATTCTGCTTTCCATAACCAATGGCATCGGCCTTATTCCGTTGGAAGATTCGCTGTTCTCCTCGTGCAAATCAGCCATAAAATTTTTTCACTACACGGCTTGCGGCATTGTAACGCTTGCCTCCAACGTAAAACCCTACACCGAAGAAATACAGCATCAGAAAACGGGCCTGCTGGTGGAGAACACCCAAGAGGCTTGGCAAGCCGCACTGGAAGCAATCGTCGCCTCGGCGGGCAAACGCCGTTTGATGCTGGCGCGTGCCCTGCAATATAAAAACGCGCACGCCTCGGAAAAACATTCTGTTTCCGGCTGGTCAAACGCCTTCCGGGGTTTGCTGAAACCAGACGAACATGTGCGCAAAAAAGTAATTCTTTAGGTTTTCACCGCGCAGGGTTCGCCGTGAACAAGGCTTGGCGTTGTTTTGCCTAGCCATTGAAATATGCGTAACGAGTGACGATAGTTATGAAAAAATATGTGGCGTTTTCTGGAAGCGATCTTGATTTTATGCTTAATGCGGCTTTGCCGCACGCGCTGCCGGAGCAGGAGGACTGCCGTTTTAAAAAAGTGCGGCATGGCTATGTGCCTGAAGATTTTTCCTTAATGGACAAAACCGCCGCCCTGTGGATGCAGCGGTATATCGAGGCAAAAAATAAAATCCTGCACGGCGCGGTTGCGGAAACGAATACGTTTCCAACCCTCTTGCGGGAATTGCGTATTGACCACACGTTTTTGCCTTTGGACAATAGAGCTCTGTGCTTCGTTTTAGAAAACAGGCTTCCGTTTGAAGTTCCCACCGATTGGCTGACGGAACAAAAATTTTATGACGCGCCACGGCGGGCCTGCTCCTTGTTGCGGGCATGGCTGGCAAAATATGACGCCCGTGATTTTGGCTGGCTGGAAAACTGGTTTGAATTTGACAAATTTTCCTTTTTTTATTTGCTGCAGGCGGCAGTAACAGCCGAAAGCCTGATTCCCCTCTTTGCCCAAAGGGCTTGCCGCCTGGTTGTGTTTTGCCGCGACACGCCATCGGTATTGCCCACGATGTCCGCCACAGAAGTGCCGCAAACTATCTGGAAGGCCGCACTGCCGGGCATCACCCGCACGATTACCTACCCTGCGGCGCCCAATTTTGAGCCAGGGCTGGAAGGCGTGGAAAACCAGGATTACAGCATCATGCAAGATGCCGTCACGCTTGCGCTGTATGAGAACCACTTTCCGCGCCACAACAAAATCATTGCGGCAACGCTGCGGCAAAGTAACCGCCCGGTTGCCCTGGCGTTATTGCACTGCCGAGGGAACAGCATTTTGAGCCGTAAGGCCCTTCTTGGTCAGGCGCCGGTAAACGACTGCCCAACGGTTGTCATTCCGTCTTTTGCAGGCACACAACATGAGTTTTCCACTACAGTGCGGCAAGAATTTCAAAACAGCATGCAGGGCTTTTTCCCTTTTTCCGAACATCTTGATTTTATGTTCACAGATTTTGCGGCCACAAGATTTTACAATCTTGAAACCACCTATAGCAACCTTTACTTATTATGGCAAAAACATCGTCCCGCGTTGTGCATTGCTGAAAATTTGACATATGGCGAACAGTGCATCCCCTTGCTTGTCGCAAGGGCGCTTGATGTCCCTTCCGTTTCTATTCCCCACGGCTCCATGCAGGCCCCGGGGGGGCTTCAGGCGGTGCCCGCCACCGCGCACTGCTTTTGTACCCCATTGCAACGCAGTGAATGGAAAAGCTACGTTGAGGACGATGAGGAATGCCTTTGTCTGCAAGAATTTGACATGAACAACTCCTACAGCGCTTCCAGTTCCATTCAATATTATTTTCCAGAAAACAAAAAAATTATTCTTGTGGTGTTGGGGGCAACCATGTGGGATACGCCACTACTGCAAAACATCTATATGCCGCACATGGAAAACTGGCTCTCGGCAATGAACACCCCGCCTGATGATCTGCGGGATAAATTTCTTGTTTTTTACAAGCTGCACCCTGGCTTCACGGATTACGGCCTGATGAAGCGAGCCGGAATAAACGATAAATATGTTCTTCCCAAGGATTCATCTCTCTCTGACTTGCTGCCGCACATAGACCTGCTGGTTCCCTGTGAATATATCAGCTCGCCAAGCCTGATTGGATTTGAAAACAACATCCCTGTTTTGCATTGTATTGATAAACATGCGATAAGTGATGAGAACATTTCCAACAGCAGGCGTCTTGTCGCCCAATTTGGCAAGCTGATAACATCGCCAAAGAACTTTTGGGACGCTGTGCGGGAACTGCATGGCAGCGCAAGTGCAAGGGAAATTGTTCTTGCACGGCAGCAGGCTTTTTTGAAAGAATTCATCTATCCCAAAGAATCCGGCTGGGGGGCATGCATGGAAGCGATAATAACAAAAAACCGCGCACAAATCCCTTCCCCAGGAATAAACAACGGGTAGCCCCATGTTTACGAACAAAACATTGCTTCTTACAGGCGGCACTGGCTCGTTTGGAAAAAAGTGCGTTGAGATTCTGCTCAAAAAATATAGCCTGAAACGACTTATCATTTTTTCACGTGATGAGCTTAAGCAGTTTGAAATGGCGCAGGAATTTCCAACCAGCAAATATCCCTGCATGCGCTATTTCATTGGCGACGTCCGCGATAAGGAACGCCTGTACCGAGCTTTCAGAAGCGTTGATTACGTTGTGCATGCCGCAGCCATGAAGCAGGTGCCCGCCTCGGAATACAACCCCACGGAGTGCATCCATACCAACATTTATGGGGCGGAAAACATTGTTAATGTCGCCGCTGATGTGGGCGTTCACAAGGTTGTGGCCTTGTCGACAGACAAAGCCGTGAGCCCCATCAACCTGTATGGCGCAACAAAACTTTGTTCCGACAAGCTTTTTGTTTCCGCAAATTCATACACCGCCTGCAAAACTTCCTACTCCGTGGTTCGCTATGGCAATGTGATGGGCAGCCGGGGCAGCGTTATTCCTTTCTTTATTAAGAAACGCGATGAGGGCGGCCCGTTGCTTATTACAGACCCGCGCATGACCAGATTTTGGATAAGCCTGCAAGATAGCGTTGAAATGGTGCTGAACGCCTTTCGCATCGCCAAGGGGGGGGAAATATTCGTCCCCAAAATCCCCAGCATGAAAATCACCGACCTTGCGGAGGCCATTGCCCCCGGCATGCCCACCAAGGTTATAGGCATACGCCCCGGCGAAAAAATCCATGAATCGCTGCTTACTGAAGAAGACTCGCGCAATACCATTGATATAGGCGACTACTACGTCATCAAGCCGACAATCTTTGCCTACAAAGGACCGGAAGGCGCCCCCATGCCGGAGAACTTCGTGTATAATTCCGGCACGAACACGTCATGGCTGTCTGTGGCTGATCTGCGTGTTCGGCTGCATGAGCAGGGTTTTGCCGTCTAGGCTTTTTCGCCCTTGCCGGATAGCCTCGCCCGGAGGCGTGCAGGGCAATGATCCTGCGGCCCTCCCCTTTGGCGCATGCGGCCCTGCCAATACCGCGCGCTCTGTTTGGCGCTATGGCGCTGCACCGCAATTTGCCGCCGGGCTTGTTGCCGAGACAACTACCTGGCATCAAACGTATTTCATGCAGCCGCAATTTGGGGTAAACAGAACCTGCCACACCGGCGCACTACGCTTTTAGCCAGAGGATAAGCCATGTCACAGCCGCTCACCTGCTTCAAGGCCTACGATATTCGCGGCAAGGTTCCCGGCGATATTAACTCCGCTCTCGCCTGGGCCCTTGGTCTTGCGGTAACGGAGAACCTCCGCGCCCGGCGCGTGGTTGTGGGCCGCGATGCGCGCCTTTCCGGCCCGGAACTGCGCGACGCGCTGGCCGCAGGCCTTGCCCATGGCGGCGCGCAGGTAACGGACATCGGCATGTGCGGCACGGAAGAAATCTATTATGCCGCCGCCAATCAGCCCTTCGACGCGGGCATCATGATAACCGGCAGCCACAATCCTTCGGACGAAAACGGCTTCAAGCTGGTCAAGGGCGGGGCCATACCCATCAGCGGCGATTCCGGGCTCATGGCCCTGCGGGACAGGGTGGGCGAACTGCTCCAGCAACAACACACCCACAACACAAAGGCCCCCGCGCCCACGCCCGCCTCTTTCCGCGCCGAATACCTGCGCTGGCTGCTGGAATACAGCGGCGCGGCCGAGCTTGGCACGGCGGCGGGCGGCACGCCCCTGAAGATTGTGGCGGACGCGGGCAACGGCTGCGCTGGCCTGGTGCTGAACGAACTGGCGCGCAATCTGCCCTTCACCTTTACCTGCCGCCAGATGGAGCCGGACGGAACCTTCCCCCACGGCGTGCCCAATCCCCTGCTGCCCGAACGCCGTGCGGCCACGGCAAACGCCGTGCGTGAAACCGGGGCCAACCTTGGCGTGGCCTGGGATGGCGACTTTGACCGCTGCTTTTTTTATGACGGCGAGGGGAATTTCATCGAGGGCTACTACTGCATCGGCCTGCTCGCGCAGGAGTTGCTGCGCCGCTTCCCCGGCGGCAAAATCGTGCACGATACGCGCGTTTACTGGAACACGCGCGAAGTGGTGCTGGCGGCGGGCGGGCAGCCGGTTATGGGCAAAACCGGCCATGCCTTCATGAAGGAACGCATGCGGGCCGAAGACGCCATTTATGGCGGCGAAATGAGCGCCCACCACTATTTCCGCGACTTCGCCTATTGCGATTCGGGCATGCTGCCGTGGCTGCTGGTCGCCTCGCTGCTGCACCGCACGGGTCGGCCCCTGGCCGAGCTGGTGGCGGAACGCATGGCGGCATACCCATGCAGCGGCGAGATAAACCGGCGCGTGCAAAATGCCCCCGAGCTCATGCGCCTCGCGCGCGACCACTACGCGGCCGCAGCCCAGCACGAGGACCATGTGGACGGCGTCAACCTGGAATTTGCCGATTGGCGCTTCAACCTGCGCATGTCCAATACCGAGCCGCTGCTGCGCCTGAATGTGGAAACGCGGGGCAACCGCGCCCTGCTTGAAGACAAGACGCAGGAAATACTGCGTTTCCTTCAGGAACAAGGCGGCGCAACGCCTGCCTAGCTTTCACAAGACTATCACGAACAGACAAGACCCCGCGCTGGCTTCAACCACGCGGGGGCTTTTTATGACTGTTTGCCTGCCTGACGCGGCCCTGGCGCGCTGCCAAAGCACAGGAACAAACGCAGACACAGGCGCAGACACAAGCGCGGCCCATCCCTATGGACTATTCGCGCAAACCATTTGCGCGGACCATTTGTGCAGACTAGGCGCGCACCGCACAGCGCCGCCGCCCCGTTTTTCCCAGCCGCGCCCAGCTTTCAAAACAAATCGCCCCGCTGTATACTGCCGCCCTCGCCTTCGCGGTGGCTTTTATCCGCATGGGCACGATAACCGATCGCCGCCGGGCCTCAGGTACATCGTTTTTTCGCTTACGCACGCCTGGAGGACTCATGGCAGCAAAACGCGCGGATATGTGGGGCCTTCCCCTCATCACGGCAGCGGCTTTTTTCATGCAGAGCCTGGACATGACCATTCTTAACACGGCCCTGCCCGCCATTGCCCGCAGCCTGCACCATCCGCCGCTGGACATGGAATTTACGGTCATTGGCTATTCGCTGACCATTGCCTTGCTGATTCCCGTCAGCGGCTGGGTGGCGGACAAGTTCGGCACGCGCAACACCTTTCTTGGAGCCATTTTTCTATTTTCGGGCAGTTCCCTGCTCTGCGCCATGTCTTTTTCCCTGCCCATGCTGGTGGCCGCGCGTGTGCTTCAGGGCGTGGGCGGGGCGCTGATGATGCCCGTGGCCCGGCTTGCGGTGCTGCGCGCCTACCCCCGGCACGAGCTGGTGGGCGTGTTGAACTTTGTGAGCATTCCCGGCCTGGTGGGGCCGGTGGTGGGCCCCATTCTGGGCGGCTGGCTGGTGACGTTCGCCACCTGGCACTGGATTTTCCTTATCAATGTGCCCATCGGCGTGGCCGGGTTTTTCTATGCCCGGCGCGTCATGCCCGATTTCACCGCCCCGTGCGGCAGTTTTGACCTCAAGGGCTTCGCCATGTGCGGGCTGGGGCTGGTGCTGCTTACCTGCGGGCTGGATGCGGGCAAGGGCCTTGGCCCCTGGTTTGTGGCCCCCGCCGCCATTGTTACGGGCGCGCTGCTGTTTGTGGGCTATGTGCAGCACGCCAGGCGGGTGCGAATGCCCCTGCTGCGGCTGGGGGTCTTTCGCACGCGCACCTTTGCCATCGGCATTGCGGGCAATGTGGCGGCACGCCTCGGCATGGGGTGCATTCCCTTTCTCATGCCGCTCATGCTTCAGGTGGGGCTGGGCTATCCCGCCATCGTGGCAGGCATGATGATGAGCCCCATGGCCGTGGGATCGCTGACCGCAAAAACATTTGTGGTCCGCCTGCTGAACCGCTTTGGCTATCGCCGCACGCTGACGGGCATATCGCTGCTTATCGGCGGGCTCACCGCGCAATTCGCCCTTATGGGGCGGCATGTGCCCGTGTGGCTTCTGGCCTGCCCCCTCTTTGTGCTGGGCATGGTCATGTCCATTCAGTTCACTTCCATGAACACCATTACGCTGGGCGACCTGGAAAGCGGCGAGGCCAGCACCGGCAACAGCTTTCTTTCCGTAACGCAGCAGCTTTCCATCAATTTCGGCGTGGCCATCAGCTCCACAATCCTGCGCCTCATGGGCGGCTTCTTCCCCGGCAACGTGCTTGTGCAGTTTCACTATACGTTCGTGATCATCGGCTGCATCACCATGCTGGCCTCACTTGTCTTCATGCTGCTGCGGCCGGAAGACGGCGACAACCTGCTGCCGCACAGGAAAAACCGGAACAGGACGACCTGACGGTGGCCCCCCCTAAAAAAACAAAAATTTTCCCCCTCTCAGCTCCCCCGTAAAACTCACGACACGGATTGGGTGGGGGATACCCACCAGCATTTGCCTCTGTCTTGCGGCAAATATCCTTCTAACAGTTCTTCCGTTGCGCGTATTACGTTTTGCAACATTTCATTTCCTCGGTTGATCGGCTGAGTGTCTATTATTTTTATACGATACCTATAAGTGACTACGAATTTTTACACAGAAATCTTGAATGAACTAGGATTTTATAATTTATATCTGCACAGGAACTGTGCATCTACCTGCGAATAATATTGTGCAGGCAGCGTATTTTTTGTGCAGCTCTTTATTAAAACGAGCGCTGAGAGTTATTTTCGCGTAGAGCGCTTGCGAAAAAACCTTGATAAATATCAATAAAAAAACCGCCAGTACTTCTACAAAGCGGCTTTTTAACGCTACAACGAGAATTATTCTGCCTATTTTCTCATGAAATTTTCCATCACTCTATGTAATAAATTCAAACATAAAGAACTGCAA
>Ga0183101_1001162_pt1 | contig 27499 bp, 20 predicted proteins | sample Biomet3_FD_127790 | JGI IMG/M metagenome (GOLD analysis project Ga0183101, IMG submission 127790) | Microbial communities from bioreactor (seeded with sewage sludge) at LBNL, California, USA - Biofuel metagenome 3 | ecosystem: Engineered > Bioreactor > Anaerobic > Unclassified ...
GCTATAATTTATCTGAATTTTAAAATTTAGGAGGAAAAGAAATTATGTTTAAAAGAGCAAACAAAATTACATCTTTATTAGTAGCTGCTGCTTCAGTTATGGCTTTAGTGCCTGCTTATGCTGCAGATGTAAAGAAAATTGATTCAGAAGATGGTACTGTATATGGTGCAGTAGCATACAAAGATGGTACTGCATTAATCGATGGAGAAGTTAACGATAACGATGCAGCTTACTATTTTGCTGATGGAAAATATACTGAATTAGAAGATGTAGATTCAGGTTCAAGCTATACTGAATATGGTGATAAATATGCTAAAGTTGATGATGGAAAAGATTATAATGTAGATTTATCATCAGGGAAAGTATTAGATAGCGATGTAGCTTCAGATGATAATGACGATGCACAAACAGCTTTAAGAAAAGCAGTTAAGGATGTTGATAGATACGGAAATCCAAAGAGTACTCTTCCAACTTTAAATGTTTTACCAGGAAATAAATTTGGAGAAACTTGGTACTCTACAACTAGCTATACTTCTTATACTGTATATACTGATGGAAAAGGTAATTACATTGATGCAGATTATAGCTTAGGAAAAATCAAGGTTGAAACAACAGATTCAGCTGCAACAACAAAATCTGCAACAATAGAAAATACAAAAGATGCAGAAGATTTTTATGGTACTGATGGTATAAGTGCTACAGTAGCAAGTAGTAAAGTATTAGGACAAGATAAAGATTATATCTACAGATATGCAAATATCGACCTTTCTTTACCAGCTGGAGCTCAAGCATATGGAGAAGTTGAAGTAAATAATAAGTTATTCAAAGTTACTGGCGCTACATTAAGATTACCAGTAATACAAAAAATATCTAAAGCTCAAGCTTCAGATGATGTTGATGATGCAAAATACGCTAAGTCTGTTACTAATTACGTAATAAGTGATGATGATGTAAACAGCACTACAAAAGTAATTGATGCAGGTTCAGCTACATCAGGAGACCTTAAAACATTCTATACTTTAGTACAAGCATATGTAAATAACACAGATTCTAATAAAAAGTTTGGTGCATCAGTTGTTAATGGAAAATTAGCAGTATATGAAATAGATAATACATCATCAAATTCTGGTGACAATGTATTTGTACAAGCAGCTACATTAAAACAAACTAATGGTTACTACTATACTGATGTTGAAGCACAAACATCACTTACAGCAGAATATAGTAAGGACACAAATAAAGCAGCAGCTGATACTGATATAGATGGAAATATCTATGCAATAGATGGCGGATATGTTAAGGAATTTGACGGAACTGATGACTGGAATAAAGTTTACAAAGTAGACGGATCTTTCGATGCATTATCAGTTTACGACAAAAATGACATGGTTGCATGGAGCCAAGGAGATGAAGTTTACTCTGTAATTGGTGCAAAGAAAGCTGATGATACAACTACTCCAACTACTCCTGTAACTACAGCAGGTTGGACTCAAACTTCAGCAGGATGGACTTACACTAAAGCTGATGGAACTAAAGCTACTGGATGGTTACAAGACGGTGGTGCTTGGTACTACTTAAAAGCTGATGGTACAATGGCTACAGGTTGGGTTCAAGATGGAGCAACTTGGTACTACTTAAACGGATCAGGTGCTATGCAAACTGGTTGGTTAAATGATAACGGAACTTGGTACTACTTAAATGCATCAGGAGCTATGTTAGCTAACACAACAACTCCTGATGGATACTATGTAGGAGCTAATGGAGCTTGGGTTAAATAGTTTTAATCTGAACTTATTAGATAAATAAAAAAGGACAAGGCTTAGCCTTGTTCTTTTTTTATTTATAACATATATTATATAATGAATTTACATTTGAAACTCTAATGGATTAAGTCTCAATTAAGGTTAGAAAGTAGAAAATTAATTGTAATATATTAGAGAATAAAAAGATTTTATGTATATAAATACTTAGAAGAATATAACAAAAAATAGAATGGATACTCCTATTCAGAGGTTTTATTATTTAATTTACTTATATTTTATATATAATAGCCTATATGCGTTTAAAATAAGCCCTTGGAGTTTTTTGGTATTGTTAATTTGTCTATAAAGTTTTAAATCCAGAACTACTGCTACTGACTATTTCTTTAAAAAATTCATATATGCAGCAACAAAGCTATCAATCTTAGTAATAAATACTACAGTGGCTATTTCCAACCTTGCTTTCAAGTCATACAAATCATTCTTATAGAAACAAACTATCGGAATGTGTTAAAACTTACCCTCTTTAGGTGAATAGATAACGTTATAAATCAGAGGAACGACGAATTAGGGTGGTATTTTTATTGAATTCAGTTGATAAATTAACTATGCTCTAGGAGTTTTAATTTATGGAAAGTATGTATTAATGCTTTTGGTAAATAGTTGTTTAGTATTGTTAAGATACATTTTTATGTATTCTCTTTAGAGTATTATTTACTGAGAGAATTGCATCTACTTTTGTAATTTGTATTTATTAATTTATCACTAAAGTGAATTAGGTACTATTCTTAAATAAGATGAAAAAACAACCAAGAGGTAATATGGATTATCTCTTGGTTATTTAATATGAGTTTATTAATTTATTAAGATACAATTATTATTTATTACTTTTCTTACGAAGATTTTCTCTATTAATAAAATTAATTGCAATACTAACTCCGAAAATTATCCAGAATATTGGGGCTACACCAACAACCGAATCGTTAAATATTCCAGCAAATAAGTAGCCGATAATACCTAAGCAAGTAATAGCACCTAAAGCTTGATTTCTATCTTCAAAGTTGTTTTTTAGAGCATAAAGCTTTATGCTATCAATAATGTAAATAAGCAGCATCGCTATAAATCCAACTAAGGCAATTACACCATAGTTTATAGCTATTTGTAAATAAAGATTATGAGCTTTGTCTACAACTATATTTGGAGTATCATAAGCATAATATTTACCTATTAAATCACCTTGTGGAAAGTCAAACACAAAGGTATCAGGACCAGTTCCAAGTATCATAGTGTTTTTTATGAGAGGAAGAGATCTAGACCAAATGTAACCTCTAGAAGAGCCTAACTTTTCTTTACCTTTAAATCCAAGGGTTTCAGGAGCTTGTAAATCAATATAATTTTTTGTGCTCATATCTATTAAGTGAAATACTTTATTATCATTTATCTTAAATAAGAAAGTTGGTTGATTGTTTATATTTAAGAGAAGTGAGTCGCTGATAACTGACTTCTTATCAAGCTTTCCAAAAGCAAATGTGATATTTTTAAAAGCTTCAATATTTGTTGATAATACTTTATCATTTAAGGCATATGGGACAACTTCACCATTTGAATTTTTAAATACGGGATTACCACTTTCATAAGTTATTTTTAAAGTATCATTAGGTAATACAACTTCTGTAGTCGAGTCAATATACTTAATGTCTTTTACAGGAGTATAATTTGTATAATCTAAATCACTAGTATCTTTAAAAATACTGAAAGCATCCGATGCTAAGCTAGGAATTCTTTTGAAAAGACTTCCTTTAGATGCGAAGTTTGCGCCAACAAGCAATATAATTAAGGTAATGACACCAATCAAGATACCTTTCCAACGTTTAATAAGAGGTTTATAGAATATTATAAGACCAAATATTAAAGCACCTAATACACCAATAATCCCTGAACGGGCAGTACTTCCAAATAAGAGCCAAAATGAAAGAAGAGTACCAATAAATGATAGAATTTTGTACATAACTTCATCTTCAAAAATTGTATAACAAAACAAAATAGGTAAAGCAATTGATACGAAACTTCCCATGTAATTATAACTAGCCAAAGTACCATAAATAGTTCCTTTTTCATTAAGTAAATCTATGCCTGAATTTGAACTAGCACCTGCGATAGAAGCACCTAAAGAAGTTTTAATTAAGTCTTGTCCAATATATTGGAAAAGGCCTAAAAAGGCATTAATAAATACTAAAATTAAAAGTGGAGTAATAATATACTTATAATTATTAGTAGTTCTAAAAGTATAAAGTGAGTATAAAAAAAGTACTATGTAACACGCAATAGTTATAAATCCTTCAGCTCTATCAAACATTCCCCAAAAGGATACTTGTTTATATTTTGAAAATATTGCAGATAAAAATGTGAAAAGTGTAAATACACCACATGCGATTAAAATATAATTAACCAACTTATCTTTTCTACTAAATATTTTCTTGAAGAAAATAACACAAGTGACAATTAATATGACGGAAAATATCATTAAAAGAAGAGCTTTTCTTTGTGAAAACAAATCTGTTTTAACTGTGGTACCCCATATTTTAATTACATTTTCATCAAGTTTAACGACTGCAATTCTTACAATTAAAGGTACAATACTTAATATAAATGCAATAGGTAAAAAAAAGTTAAAAGACTTTTCATTAGAATTGTTTCTGGAATTTGTCATTTTCTACACATCCTAATATTTTTATTTTTGTAATCTACAAATGTTAATATGTAATATTATAGCATTCCGAAAAGTCTATTGCAATAAACCGGTAAAGAACAAGGGAAGTACAATTAAGTTCCTTTGCTAAAAGAAATCAAGGTACAGTAAAATGTAATTGTTAATTATAGTGAAGCGATATGCAATTCAAATTTTTTGCCTAGTATGTACTTCTTCTAACATAACTAAAAATTAAAAGAATATAAAAATGAGAATTATTATTTTCGGTTTAATTTCAAAAATAATAATTCTCATTTTTATAAGTGCAGATCATATTCGTTTAATATTATACGGACAGTATTAGATAATACAGAATCTAAAGAGTATTTTTTTGATAATTCAATGCTTTTAATATGCATTCTATATTGCAAATCTGTGCTTTTATAGATGTTTTTTATATAGGAGCAAAATTCGTCTATATCATTGTAGTTAAATAAAAATCCATTTTCATTTGGTATGACTAAATCTATATGTCCTTTCACTTTTGAAGCTACTATAGGCAGTCCAACAGACATTGCTTCCATAATATTAAAAGGTAATCCTTCAATACGGCTTGAAGAAACACATATGTCAGACATTTGATAATATGTACAAGTGTCTTTAGTATAGCCAGCAAAAAAAACATTATCATTAATACTTAAGCTCTGAGTGTATAGCTTTAACTCATCTAAAAACTGCCCATCACCAAGAAAAAGCAGTTTTATATTTGAAAAGCCTTCGCCAATTAGTTTATTCATCGAATTTATTAGAAATTTTTGATTCTTTCTTTTAGAAAATTCAGCAACGTAAATTAAAATAAAGTCTCTTTCTGAAAAATCATGGCTATTTCTAAGAGCAACCTTACATTTAGATGAAATGGATGGAAATGAGTTAGGATCGATTCCCATCCCATTAATTAAATACAAATTATCTTTATATAATTTGTATTTTTTAGCAATATCATAATCTAATGAATTCATAACAATAATAACGTTTGTAACGCACTTGGTTAGTTTTTCTGCTAAAATCATAATATGTTTTTTAAAAAAAGAACTATTGTAATCAAATAGATAACCATGAACTGTGTTAACTACTAGCTTAGGCTTCTTTAGGCATAGTATTATTCCAATCCTTGCAAAAAAAGCAGCTAGAGATGTATGAATAATTATGATATCATAATTATTCTTGTTAATTATCTTTGCTATTTTTAAAGATAAATAGAAATTTTTAAGTGAAAGCATACTTTTTTCAAAAGGAACAGATATAATTTTATCAGCATATAAGATTTCAGATTTATTATTTAGTTTTCCCATAACATGAACACTATACCCGAGATCTTTAAATTTCTTTAAATAAGGGATATGAAAGTTTTCTATATGTGATAGTGTTGATGCTATAAAAAGTATTTTTTTCATAATTGAACTCCGTTATTTTCAATATTTTTAGGATTATTATGTTTTATAATCTGTTCATTATTCTTAAATCCTTTAAAGGCGGTTCTGAATAATATGTTTATATCCATTAATATGTTCCAATTTTCGATATAATATATATCGAATTCAATACGCTTTTTTATTGATGTATCGCCTCTATAACCATTCACCTGCGCCCAACCAGTTATTCCAGGCTTTACTTGATGCTTAACCATATAAAGCGGAATCTCATCCTTAAAGTTTTCAACAAAGTGAGGAAGCTCGGGTCTAGGACCTACTAAACTCATATCCCCCTTAAGAACATTAAAAAATTGTGGCAATTCATCAATGGAAAATTTGCGAATAAGAGATCCAAACCTGGTTTTTCTTGGATCATTATTAGTGCTCCATCCTGTTTCTTCTTCGTTGTTGACCCTCATAGATCTAAATTTATACATAGTAAATAAATTTTTATTTAATCCAACACGTTGCTGTTTAAATATTATAGGCCCTTTCGAAGTTAGCTTGATAATAATTGAAGTAATAAGCATTATAGGACTTGTACATATTATTAAAATAAGAGAACCTATAATATCTAAAGATCTCTTTATAAAAGCATTTCCTAAATTGTCTAGAGGTATTCTTCTAAGATTTATTAGAGGTATATTGCCAATCTGATCAATGTAAGGCTGACTTGGTATGTACTTATAGCAGAAAGGTATTATGGAAATCTTAGTACCACTTTTTTCACAGTCAGATACAACTCTTTCAAGATATTTTTCATCAGAAATATCTAGGGCACAAACGACCTCGTCAGGCTTATGCTTGTCTAAGATATTGTATAAATCACTATATTCTCCAAGTTTTTCGCCTTCGAAATTTGAATTATCGGCCACATAGCCAGAATAACTATATCCAAAGCTTCTATTACTTTTAATAACATCCAGATATTCATTTGCAACTTCACCAGCACCAACAATTATAACGTGTTTTAAGTTCATTCCATTAGTTCTCATTTTTGATAGAGTTCTTCTTAAAAAAAATCTTTTAGCCATAACTAGCATTATATTTATAAAATAAAAAATAACAATTACCAATCTTGAAATATGTACTAATTTTAATGTAAATAATAGTGATAACAAGATAGCTGTAAGTACAGTATTAGATTTTATTATTTGGTTACATTCTTTTATAAACGATGTTGTTCTAAAAGAATGGTATAAGTTGAAAAAATTAAAAATAATAAGGTTTATTGGAATTATAACAACAGAAAATTCTATATATGTGATTAATTTAATGTAATCTGTATCAGGCGAAAATATATAAAAACGAATTAAATACGCTAAAGTCATTGAGATAAACAAGATTACAATATCTGAAGTGGCATTAACTTTATTTAAAAGACTTTGGTTTTCTTTTATCATTATATATCCATCCTTTTTGTAATATCATTAAATCCTACTATTAGCTGTATAATATCATTTTGTGAGGAAGATTGCAATAAAACATAGGGTTTTACATTGTGGCTTACGTATTAAAATTATGTATTAACTGAAATAAGTACCAATACATAAATATTGTAAAATTCGTTTATTTATATTATAGAATATGATAAAATTGGGGATAGAATGTGAAAGAATGTATAATTTAAAATTAAGTTAAAACTTAGAAAGTAAGCATTATTATAGATTATTATGAATCATATATATTTTAAAAATTAAATATAAAATTAAGTTTCAGTGAAAGAAGTGATGATTTTGACAAAAGGTATAATATTAGCAGGTGGGAGTGGGACAAGACTTTACCCTTTAACTATGGTGACTTCAAAACAACTTTTACCAGTATATGACAAACCTATGATTTATTATCCACTATCAACTTTAATGTTAGCTGGAATCAGAGATATATTAATAATTTCAACACCAAAAGATCTACCTAATTTCGAAAAGCTATTAGGGAATGGTTCAAGATATGGAATAAATTTATCTTATAAGGTTCAGCTATCTCCAGGTGGATTAGCTCAAGCGTTTATACTAGGGGAAGAATTTGTTGGAGATGATAATTGTGCAATGATTCTTGGAGATAATATATTCCATGGAAATGGACTTAAGAATCATTTAAAAAAAGCAGTGGAAAATGAAGGTCGTGCAACAGTTTTTGGATATTATGTAGATGATCCGGAACGTTTTGGTGTAGTAGAATTTGATGAGAGTGGAAAAGCTGTATCTTTAGAAGAGAAACCAGAAAATCCACAATCTAACTATGCTGTCACAGGGCTTTATTTTTATGATAATAAGGTGTGTGAATATGCTAAAACTTTGAAACCATCACAAAGAGGGGAATTGGAAATAACTGATTTAAATAAAATTTATCTTGAAAAAGGAAAATTAGATGTAATAACTCTAGGAAGAGGTTATGGATGGTTAGATACAGGGACTGTAGACAGTTTAACAGAAGCCTCAGAATATATTAAAGTGATAGAGACTAGACAAGGACTTAAAATAGCTTGTCTAGAAGAAATTTCTTATACAAATGGATGGATTGATAAAAAGACATTACTAGAAGGTGCAAGAGAGTATGGGAAAAGTCCTTATGGACAACATTTGAAGAATGTTTCAGAAGGCAAAGTGATTTATTAAATTATGATTGGTAATGTACAGTGAAATGAGGTATTTATAATGAAACTGATAAAAACAAAATTAGAGGGTGTTTATATAGTAGAGCCACAAGTTTTTGGAGATGAGAGAGGATGGTTTATGGAAACATATTCTAAGATTAAAACTCCAGAAATTGGTTGTGATTTTGTTCAAGATAATCAATCATATTCTAAAGAAAAAGGTATACTTAGAGGAATACACTTTCAAAATGGAGAACATTCACAAGCTAAACTAGTTCGTTGTGTTAGAGGAGCCGTACTTGATGTAGCTGTAGATCTAAGAAAAGGATCTCCTACATATAAAGAATGGGTTGCCATTGAACTTTCGTCAGAAAATAAAAAACAATTTTTCATTCCTAGGGGATTCGGGCATGGGTTTTTGACCCTTACAAATGATGTTGAGTTTGTTTATAAAACTGATAATTATTATAATTATGAAAGTGATAGAAGTATAAAATTTGATGACCCTGAAATTGGTGTTGAATGGGGAATAGAAAATCCTATTCTTTCAGAAAAAGACAAAAAAGCACCTTTACTTAAAGATAGTGATTGTACTTTTACATATAAATAGTATTTAATTGGATAAGGAGTATGTATTATGAAAATAATTGTAACAGGTGGAGCAGGATTTATTGGTGGTAACTTTGTCCATTATATGCTAAATAAATATAGTAATTATAAAATAATTTGTGTAGATACTTTAACTTATGCAGGTAATATGGAGACATTAGCAGGGGTTGAAGGTAATCATAATTTTGTTTTTTATAAGATAGATATAGCAGACAGAGATGCAGTATATGATATGTTTGAAAAAGAACATCCAGATATGGTGGTTAATTTTGCAGCTGAAAGTCATGTGGATCGTTCTATTGAGAATCCAGAAATATTTTTAAAAACTAATATTATGGGTACGGCTGTTCTTATGGATGCTTGTAGAAAATATGGTATAAGGAGATATCATCAAGTATCTACCGATGAAGTATATGGAGATTTACCTATTGATAGACCAGATCTTTTCTTTACAGAAGAAACCCCAATATGCGCATCAAGTCCATATTCATCAAGTAAGGCATCAGCAGATCTTTTAGTTGGCGCATACCATAGAACATATGGATTGCCAGTTACGATTTCAAGATGTTCAAATAACTATGGGCCATACCATTTCCCGGAAAAATTAATTCCTCTTATGATAGCAAATGCATTAAATAATAAGGAATTACCTGTATATGGAACAGGTGAAAATGTGCGTGATTGGTTATATGTAGAAGATCACTGTAGTGCAATTGATTTAATAATTCATAATGGTAAAATAGGAGAAGTATACAATATTGGTGGACATAATGAACGCACAAATCTAGAAGTAGTTAAAACTATACTTCGTGAGCTTGGAAAGACAGAAGATTTAATTAAATATGTGACAGATCGTAAAGGACATGATAGGCGCTATGGGATAGATCCTACAAAAATTCACAATGAACTTGGGTGGCTTCCAACAACAACTTTTGATGAAGGCATTAAAAAGACTATTAGGTGGTATTTGGATAATAAATCTTGGTGGGAAAATATAATTAGTGGCGAATATCAAAATTATTATGAGGAGATGTATGGAAATAGATAATATTAATTATATGGAAACGCATAAGCCATTGGTATCTATATTGTTAGCTATATATAAGCCAAAGGAAGATTGGCTTATAGAACAACTGATTTCATTAAATAACCAAACCTATGATAATATTGAGCTATTAATTTACGATGATTGTCCTGATTTTCCTATAAATGAAGAATATTTTAAATCGTATATTATCAATTTCCCATATAAATTAATAAGAGGTGCTGAAAATCAAGGCTCTAATAAAGCTTTTGAGGAGCTTACAAAAGTAGCTGAAGGTGATTTCCTTGCGTACTGTGATCAAGATGACATTTGGGAAAAAGAAAAAATAACACTAATGGTAGAAAAAATTTTAGATAGGAATGTAACTCTTGTATGTAGTGATCTTTCTATAATCGATGAAAATGGTAAGGCGACAGCCAACAGTATAACTGAAATAAGAAAGAGACATGAATTTAAATCAGGATACAATTTAGCACAGGGATTATTAATGAGTAACTTTGTTACAGGATGTGCGATGATGGTTAAGAAAGAGATTGCAAAAAAGTCAGTTCCTTTTGAAGAAACGCTGATTCATGATCAATGGATTTCTATAATAGCAGCTATAAATGGAAAAATAGAGTTTATAGAGAAGCCCCTAGTTAAATATAGGCAGCATAGTTGTAATCAAACAGGAATTTTAGCTGGTATATGCGATAAGCAAACGTATTACAACATGAGAATACAAGGGATCCTTAACAGATATGTATCTTTGAAGCAAAGGTTAGGGGATAATGATGAATTAAGGCAACATATAGATAGTTGTTTATTATGGATTAAATCAAGAAAGGATTATTTCTTTAAGCCTTCAATCAAGGATTTGAAAATTATGATAAAATATAGGAGATTTCATAAAATGTCTATTATAATAGAAAGTATATTACCTTTTACACCTAATAGTATATTTAAGTATATTATTAAACTAACTAAAAAAGGTGTACTATAAAAAGGAGTAGGAAGAAAAATGCTTTTAGTTACTGGAGTAAATGGACAACTAGGGTTTGATGTTATAAAAGAGTTAAGAAAAAGAAGTATTGAATGCCTAGGGATTAGCAGAGGAGATTTGGATATAACAGATAAAAATGCTGTATGTGAATATATTTCAAAATTAAATCCAGAATGTGTTATACATTGTGCAGCATATACAGCGGTAGATAAAGCAGAAGATGAAAGAGAAATATGTTACAAAGTAAATGTGGATGGAACAGAAAATATAGCAAAAGCGTGTAAAAATATAGATTCTAAAATGATTTACATATCTACAGATTATGTATTTAATGGTAAGAGTGATACTATTCTTGACGTGGATGGACATAAGGACCCACTTTCAGTATATGGGAAAACTAAATATCAAGGTGAGTTAAAAGTACAAGCACTATTAAGTAAATATTTTATAGTTAGAACTTCTTGGGTGTTTGGTATTAATGGTAGTAATTTTGTTAAAACAATGCTTAAGCTTGGAAAACAAAAAGAAAGTTTAAATGTTGTGTGTGATCAAATAGGAAGTCCTACTTATACAGTGGATTTAGCATCGCTCTTGTGTGATATGGCTATATCTGAAAGGTATGGAATATATCATGCTACTAATGAAGGATTTTGTTCTTGGTCAGAATTTGCAACAGAAATTATGGAAAAGGCCAATTTAGATTGTATTATAAATCCCATCCCTACAAGCGAGTATCAATCAAAGGCAATTAGGCCTTTAAACTCAAAATTATCAAAGAAAAGTTTAGGAAAAAGTAGCTTTAGTTTGTTGCCTAAATGGCAAGATGCTTTAGAGAGATATTTAATAGAATTAGAGGGATAAAAAATGAATAAAAAAGTAAATTTAAAAAGGTTAAGCTTTATATTAATTATATCGTATTTGATTATAGGAATTGCTTTTTATTTTATAGGTGGAGAACAATTTTATATTACTAAATCAAATGATAACTTAGTTTATGATGTTGAAAATTCAACTATAGGACCAGTAATGTCTAGTACAAAAATAGAACAGGACTTTAAGGTTAAATACTATGCAATTGATGGAATAAAAATTAAAACTGATACTAATGAGAAAGAAACTAAGGGAAATTTAAGTGTTAGTTTGATGGATAAAGACAGTAACATAGTATTATTTCAGGAAAAAATTGACGTTTCTAAATTCAATGGGAAAAGCGATGTATATCTTAATACAAATAAAAAGACATTGGATGTAAAAAATAAAAATTTAGCACTTATTATAACTTCTGATATAGAAAACGAAAATGAAGCTCCTGTTATATATACAGGAAATGGAATTGGAAATTTACCTATGTATATAGATGGTAAATTGACAGACAAGAGTTTGTTGATTTCAATGGAATGTTTTGATAAATCATGGTTTGGGCCTAACTATTGGTATATTTTTCTAGGCGGTTTGATAATTTTAAGTTGGTATTTAATAAATATAAATATCAAGCAAAAAAATGAAACAGATAGTTATGGACTTAACGTAATAAATGTTTATATGAAGTATAAGTTTCTATTAAGTCAGTTGATACAAAGAGATTTTAAAACTAAATATAAGCGCTCTGTGTTAGGAGTATTGTGGAGTTTTTTTAATCCATTGCTTACTATGGCTGTACAATACATTGTGTTTTCTACAATATTTAAAAGTGATATACCTAATTTCCCTGTATATTTATTAATAGGGGTAGTTATGTTTAATTTCTTTTCAGAAGCTTGCGGAATGGGACTTATGGCAATTTTGGGAAATGCATCATTGATAACTAAGGTATATGTTCCTAAGTACATATATCCAGTTTCAAGAGTATTTTCTTCGGTAATTAATTTACTGCTATCACTAATACCATTAGCTATAGTAATTATAGTTACTCAAACTCAAATAAAATTCTCAGTGCTATTAATTATATTTGGTATTCTATGCACAATTGTATTTTGCATAGGAATGTCATTGATTTTATCTACGGCAATGGTTTTCTTTAGAGATACTCAATTTTTATGGAATGTTGTAAGTTTATTATGGATGTACCTTACACCTTTATTTTATCCAGAAAGTATTGTTCCAGATAAATTTAAATTTATATTACAACTAAATCCTATGTATCATTTCATCAGGTTTGTAAGAATATGTATTTTGGATGGCGTGTCACCTGAACCAATAGCGTATCTTATTTGTATAGTTTTTTCAGTAGGAACATTTTTAATTGGTGCCTGGGTATTTAAGAAAAATCAAGACAAATTTGTTTTAAATATATAATAGAGGTAGAAAGATGATAAAAGTTGAAAATGTATGTATGACATATAAAATGTCATATGATAATATAAAAAGCATAAAAGAATACTTAATGACATTTATGAAAGGAAAGTTAAAATATGAAAAGTTTCATGCATTAAATAATGTGAGTTTTGAAATAAAAAAAGGTGAAGTTGTTGGAATTATAGGTCACAATGGAGCAGGAAAAAGTACTGTTTTAAAAGTAATATCAGGAATATTAAAACCAACTAAAGGAAATGTAAGGATTAACGGTAATATTGTTCCTATGCTAGAATTAGGATCTGGATTCGACCATGATTTAACTGGTAGAGAAAATATATTTTTAAATGGTGCAATACTTGGATACTCAAAAGAATTCTTATTAGAAAAATATGATGAAATAGTAGAGTTTTCAGAATTAGGAAAATTTATTGATGTCCCAATTAGAAATTATTCATCAGGAATGTTAATGAGACTAGCTTTTTCAGTGGCAACTGTGGTAAATCCGGAAGTATTAATAGTAGATGAGATATTATCAGTTGGAGATGCGAATTTTCAAGAAAAAAGTAAGAAAAGAATGTTAGAGCTTATGAGCGGTGGTACAACAGTACTTTTTGTATCTCATAGTTTGCAACAGATAAGAGAAATGTGTAGTAAAGTGGTTTGGCTTGATCATGGTGAAGTTAAAATGATTGGTAAGACTAAAGAAATATGTGACCAATATGAAGACTATATCTTGAATCAATAGATTTTAACTAAATATGTGATTTAAGGAGGATATATGGAACGTATTAAAATGCTAAAGCAGAAGAGTATTGATACTTTAAAAAATGATGGTATTAAAACTTTTGCAAAAAAAACTTTAAATTATATAAAAAAATCAAGGCAAATAGAGAGATCGGTTGGAGTTGATAAACACTACTTGGATGTATTATTTATTAATGGATGTTTTTTGCCACAGACGAGAAGATATAGAATATCTCATCAAAGAGAGCAACTTATGGCAGCAGGAATTTTATCAGATGAAGTATTTTATGAAGATTTATCATTAGAATTAATAAGAAACTATAGAGTATTTGTATTTTTTAGGTGTCCTATAACAGAAACTATTAGAGAGTTTATAAAGAAATGTAAGGAACATAACAAAGTAATAATATTTGATGTAGATGATCTTGTTATTGATAGAAGATATACAGATGAAATAAAGTACATAAAGGCAATGAGCAAAGAAGAAAAAGCTAAATATGATAGTGGTGTAGATAAAATGAAGGAAACACTATGCATGTGTGATATGGCTATAACTACTACAGAAAGATTAGCTGAAGAATTAAAAAAATATGTTCCAGAAGTATATATAAATAGAAATACTGCTAGTAATAGAATGTTAGAGCTTTCGGAGTTAGCAGTATATAATAGAGATGTATTACCATCTAAGAATATTAAATACGAAAAAAATAAAAAAGAAATTAAAAAAATCATGCTAGCAAAAAAGAAATTGATAGATACCAATAAAGTAAAATTAGGTTATTTTAGTGGAAGCATTACACATAATGATGATATATTAATGATACTACCAGTAATAGTTAAAATTATGAATGAAAATTGCAATGTAGAATTACATTTGGTAGGAGAATTAGATATTCCAAAAGAATTAGAGAAATTTAAAAATAGAATAGTATTTAACGCTTTTGTTAACTGGGAAAAGTTACCGCGACTTATAGCAAATGTAGATATTAATATAGTGCCGTTAGAAGATACAATATTTAACGAGGCTAAATCAGAAAATAAATGGATAGAAGCTAGTTTAGTAAAAGTTGTTACAGTAGCAAGTAAAGTAGGAGCATTAGAAAAGATGATTTTGCATAATGAAACAGGATTTTTATGTTCCAATAATGATGAATGGTATAAAGCTTTAACAGAATTAATTCATAACTCTAGTTTGAGAAAAGAGGTAGCTGAGAATGCTTGTAAATATGTATATAAACACTGTACTACCTTAAATACGGCATTTAAATTTGGAAAATATATTAGAAGTAAGATGAAGCCTAATATAGCATTTGTCTTGCCATCAACTCAAATCGGTGGAGGAATGTTGGTTGTTTTAAAACATTGTTTGATTCTGAAGGAAGCTGGTTTTGATGTATTAATTATAAATGATGGTTTTGAAAATAAAAATTTGAAATTTGAAGAAAAAGAAGTGTTATGTTTCTCTAGACATTCTATGGAGATGAGTGGAAATTTAGATAAGTGCGTAGCTACACTTTGGAGTACACTGGATTTTGTGGTATCTTACCCTAATATAAGAGATAGATATTATCTTGTACAAGGTCTTGAAACCAATTTTAATAAAAATGGAAGCGATTTAAAGATAAAAGCAAATGCAACTTATTGTAATAATCATGATATTAAATATATAACTATTTCTAAATGGTGTGAGAAATGGTTAAAAGAAGATTATGATAAAGAAAGCAAATTTGCTCCTAATGGGTTAAATATTTCGAGATTCAATGCAGTTAAAAGGATGCTTGATAATGATAAGATTCGCATTTTAGTTGAAGGAAATTGTGATGATTATTATAAAAATGTAGATGAGAGTTTTGAAATTGTAGAAAAATTAGATAAAAACAAGTTTGAAATATGGTATATGTCATATCAAGGAGAACCTAAAAAATTTTATTATGTAGATAAATTTTTGCATAAAGTTCCTTATGAAGAGGTGCCTAATATTTACAAACAATGTGATATATTAATTAAGTCAAGTATTTTAGAAAGCTTTTCATATCCTCCATTGGAAATGATGGCAACAGGCGGTTTTGTAGTTGCTGCACTTAATGATGGAAATTCAGAATATCTAGTACATGAACAAAATAGTTTAGTATATAATGTAGGGGATATAGATTTTGCAGTAGAATGTATAGAACGTATTGTTAATGATGAGAAATTACGTATTAAACTAATGGAGAATGGTATAAGAACAGCAAAAGAAAGATCTTGGGGTGTAATATCAGATGAAATATTACAACTTTATAATTAAAAGGAGAAATACGGCGTGAAGAAGTTATTATTTGTAATTAGTCAATTATATAGGGGGGGAGCAGAAACTTCTCTTGTAAATTTATTAAACCATTTGGATAAAAATAAATATGAAATAGATTTAGTTATATTAAATCAATCTCCAGTAAAAGGTGCGGTTTCATTAATTGATAGTATTCCAAGTTGGGTAAAAGTATGCGATGCATACAAAAATAGAAATTTAATAGGTCTGAAGATTAAAGGCAAATTTATATATAATCAAAATCAAAAAGACAGATATTATTTATCTGCATTAGATTTTGTTAGAAATAAGATGTATGATTGGGCATTCTTTGTAGGAGAATGGCATAGCCCAGAATTTGTAGCTGTACAAGTTAATGCACATAAAAAGGCTGCATGGATACATAATGATTTATCAAAGGCAGAATATTTTAATGAGGAAGAATACTTTTATTATTATGATTATTTTGATAAGTATATATTTGTCTCAGAAAATTCACTAAAATCAAGTTGTAAGAAATATAAGTTTTTAAAGGATAAAGCGGTAACAATTTATAACATAAATGATATTAATAAAATAAAAGAAGCAGCTAAAGAACCAGTAGATGATTACAAGTTTGGCGAAAAACTAACTCTCGTTACATGTGCTAATTTTAGAGAACAAAAAAATCATTTAAGACAAGTAGAAGTAATGAAAGTATTAAAAAGAAGGGGAATTGATTTTCGTTGGATTAATATAGGTGCCATCACGGATAAGGCTATAGTGTCTAGAGCTAAAAAATTAGCGAAGGATTATAATTTAGAAAATGATTTTTTAATATTAGGACCTAAAAGTAATCCATATAAGTATATAAGTCGTGCTGATGCAGTTACTGTACTTTCGGATTATGAATCATGGTCTATGGTAATTACAGAAGCAAAAATTTTAGGGGTGCCTGTAATATCTACTAGAACATCAGGAGCATTAGAACAAATTGAAAATATAAAAACTGGAATTCTGACGAATTTTACTGTAACAGAAATAGCTGATAGCATGGAAAGTTTTATTAAGAGTAAAGAGTTGCAAGCTAGTATTAGGAAAAATATTAATAGTTTTGACAATACTAAAGAGATCTTAGAGTCGTTTACTAAATTAGTTGACTTTCAAGGTAATAAAGAAAAGCTAAAATCAAAACGGGATAAAATATTATATATAATAGATGAGATAAATTATTTAGGTGGTGCACATATTGCAACGAAGTATCAAATAAATAAGTTATTAGAAAAAGGGCAAGATATTACAATATTTTCGTCAAGCATTCCTAGGCCTGGTGTAAGAAATGAACTTTTAGGAGTTGAGTTCTTATCATGGAGGGATTTGAGAGAAGATACTATATTTAATATGCGTTTATTTGGATGTTTGACTAATAAGTTTTTTACAATAAAAGAAAAAAAGTTTAAATTCAAATTAAGCTATGCTGGTAAAATATTAAAGGTGAATGATAATTTTGAGAAAAATGTTTTATCATGTTTTGAAAGAATATTTTCTAATTATGATGTTATTTGTGTGATGTCAGAAGGTTCAGCATTCAAAGAGATAGTTGCTAAAGCTAAGTGTAAAAAAAAGATACAATGGATTCATATTGATTATTGCGATTGGAAGGATAAGACGGAGTGGGCAATTAAAATGACGAAAAATGATAGAGAGACATGGAAAGCGTATGATGATATAATTGTATTAACAGAGAGTATTAAACAAGATATTTGCAAGATTTATCCGCACTTAAAAAACAAAATAAAAGTAATGAAGAATATTATGCCAGAAAATATGATAAAGATGAAAGCTAACATTAAAAAAATAAATGATAATAGATTAAATTTTGTAACAGTAGGTAGGGTTGATAAACAAAAAGCGTATGAGAGATTAGTAATGATATTAGGAAGGTTAAGGAGCGAGGGATACAAGTTCTATTGGACAGTCATTGGAGATGGAAATGAGAGAAGTAAAATAGAAAATATGATTATTCAAAATGAGCTAGATGATGTAATGTTTATGGAGGGAGCAAAGAGTAACCCGTTTCCATATATTAAAGATGCAGATGTATTTGCACTTATGTCTGACTTTGAAGGCTTACCAAATACAATTTATGAATCACTTATTTTAGGTGTTCCAGTGATAGCTACCAATGTTGGGGGGGTAAAGACTCAAGTTATAAATGGACAAACGGGATGGCTTGTAGAAAACGATGAAGAAAGTATATACAATGGAATCAAGGAAATATTAGATAATCCAAATGAAGTTGAGATTATGAAAGAGAAGTTGAAAAATTATGTTTATGATAATGAAAAAATATACAAAGATACGTATGATTTATTTTTATTAAATTAGAATATACAAAGGAGATTGAAAGATAGTGAGAATATCCAATATTGTGAATAAGAAAACTGTTTTAATAGTTTTTATATCGTCTATTTTGGCTTTATTCTGCGTTGCTGGAATTATATTATCAATTCAGTCACAAGAATCAGTTTACTATGAAATTAAACCAACTGGAGAGAAAAATCAAAATTCAAAAGCATATGAAGTTAGAATAGCAGAAGTAAGTATTGATGGACAAGAAGTGAATTTAGGCGATGTGGATATATCTGACGGTGCCATTCTGGATAAAGGCAATATAGTTGCAATGTCTGGTGACAAGCCTTCTACGATAAAAATAAAAACAGAAGCTACATCACAGATAAGTATTACATTTGTAGAGCATGAGTGGTCAGGAATTGTAGAGATAAGTAATGGATTTAATTCGCTCAAACAAGATTTATATAGCAATACAGTAGGAGAATCTTATGTTTATCGTAATAAAATATCAAATATAGATTTAGTACTTGATTATTTAAACACATATTCCCATATATCTAGGTTAATTAGCATGTTTATTCTTGCGATAATTATAAATTATATATGTGTAAATTGTTGTTATAATGTATATATTAAAATGAAAAATAAAGAATTCAAATTAATAGATGTAATCAAATTAAGTACATCAATATTTATAATATATTTTTCGAGCATATTTGTATTATTAAGCGTGCATAAATTTATTCCTTGTATAATTGTTTTAGTAATGTTAGCGATAAATATATATAGACTGAAAAATATAATAAGAGAAAAATTTGAGTATTCATTTGTGATAATTTCAGTTTTGGTTGGTACATTAATGATATTTATAATTCCGCCCTTTAATGTGCCAGATGAAAATACACATTTTATAAATAGTTATCAAAAGTCTTTTTTTGGATTTGAAAGTAATACTGTAGAATATAACACTAAAGAGGCATATATAGAATTGCCAGAGGCACTTGACAATTATATAGAGAAGTATATGAATAATATACATTCACAAGATTACATGTTAACTTCTGAAAGCTATTTTAGTGATTTTCAAAAAGTTTTGGATATTAGAAATATTAGTGATAGCGAGTATAACTTTGCAAATACAAAACATTTAAATGTAATTCCATATATACCAACAATAATAACAATAGCTATGGTGAGAAATATTAGTTTACCTATACCAATAATATTTTATTTATGTCGATTTGTTGATTTATCAATTTGGGTCATATGTGGATATTTAGCCCTAAATATAATGCCAGGTTTTAAGAAAGCTTTTATTCTTGCAATGTTGCTACCGATATCTGTACAACAAGCTATCGGTATAAATCAAGATTATTTAACTAACGCACTATTCTTCTTACTTACAGCCTTACTAATAAAAGAAATTTTCGATAAAGATAAAAGTAGAAAAATAGATAATAAAGCAATTATTAAGATATTAATTATAAGTATACTACTTTCCTTTTGTAAAATAGTTTATTCTTCTGTAGTAATTTTAGCGTTATTAATACCAAGTGAGCGTTTTAAAAACAGGAAATCTGAATCAATTATAAAACTACTTATAATATCAATTCCTATGATACTAACAGGTGGTCAATTGTTAAAAGCTGCACCAGGAAGAAATAGTCATTCATCTGCAGTGGATCAGTATAATATTATGTATGTAGTTAATTATCCTATAGATTCAATTAAAGTTTATATTAATACGGCAGTTAATAGAATTTGTTTAGATTTACTAAATGGATTGCTTTCTGGATTTGGATGGTGTACGAAATGGGCCAACTCAAGTGGATTAAGTGGTTATATTCCTATGATTATTTATAGCACATTTATTATTTCTAGTGACGAAGATGATTGTAAATTAAATAAAAAACAAAGAATATATCTATTAGGAATAGCAATGCTAATTATTGGCTTGTTATATACGGCTATGTTCTATCTAACTAATGTTGGGGAAAGTAGTATATTAGGATTGCAATCACGATACTTTATACCAGTTGTAATATTATTATATATGATGTGTAGCAATGAAAAGATAAAATTGAATTTTAAAAATAATAATTTAGCTGTTTCATATGCTATTATTTCAGTAATGGGATTTGCTTTATATATTATTTTGAGTGGGTATTATATATAGCAGAAGAATAAATTAATTAGGTAAATTTAGAGGTGGATAATGGATAAAAATGTTAAAATTGAATATTTTATTGGGCTAAAGGGAATGTGTGCATTTATAGTGGTATTTCATCATTTTGTTTTTGGATTTTACCCAGCGCTCTATACAGGAGACATTAATCAAACACATACGTCAAAGTTTTTAGAAATTTATATATCTAACAGCCCTTTAAATATTTTTTATGCGGGAAATTTTGTTGTATGTATATTTTTTATTTTAAGTGGTTTTTTAGTGACATATAAATTTTTTAAATATAAAGATTCAAAATGTATTTATTCTGGTGCCATAAAGCGATATTTTCGATTAGTTATTCCTTCAGTATTTTCTATAGTTATAGTTTACATAATGATGAGGTTATCTTTATTTTATAATCAAGAAGTAAGCCAGATAAGTAAATCTGAGTGGTGGTTAGGTTCGTTTTGGACTTTTCAGACTAATTTCTTATCGATGCTAAGAGAAGGGCTTATAGGAATATTTATAGGTGAACAATGCAACTATAATCCACCACTATGGACTATGACATATGAGCTCTACGGAACAATGTTGGTTTTAGGTTTGATAGCACTAATAGGTAAAAATAAGAATAGATATATATTCTATGCAATTGCATGTTTTTTATTTAGAAATTCTTATTACCTAGCATTTATATTAGGTGTTTATATGTGTGATTTATTTACAAATGATAGTATAAAAAATATATTAAAGACTGATAAGAGAATAATTATAGCTATTTATTTTTTTTCAGGAATATATTTTGGAGCGTATCCTAGTACAGGACATTTAGAGGGAACTATATATAATAATTTATACTTACCAACAATATCAAATGTGTGGATGTTTTCTCATATATTAGGAGCATTTCTGGTTATTTTGTCTATATTAAATAGTAAAATTTTGAAAAAGGTGTTTAGTTATAAATATATTAAAAAGATAGGAGAACAATCATTTTCGATATATATAATTCATTTTTGTATTATGGGATCATTTTCAAGCTATTTGTTCGCGAAGCTTTCTAAGTATCTAAATTATAGTGGTACTTTTATTATTACATTTATATTATCATTCGTATTAATATATTCTATATCTATATTAATAACTGATTATGTTGAAAGATATGGAATAACACTATCAAATAAGATTTATAATTATATCTATGTAACAAATGAAAATTAATCATAGTATACATCTGAGATTACATATTATTCTGGCAAAAGAATAAAAGGGGCTTAAACTTTTCGCGATTATGATTATTTTAAAATAAAGAACAAATGTAGAAGTGACCTGAAATTTTATAAAATGGATGTGATGGATTTGAAAATACTTGTAATTATTCCAGCTTATAATGAAGAAAAAAATATAAAACAAGTGGTGGACAACCTTATACACAACTATCCACAATATGATTATGTGATTATAAATGATTGTTCTTCTGATAATACAAAGAAGATATTAGAAAAAAATAATTATAATCATATAAATTTACCTGTTAACCTTGGAATTGGGGGAGGTGTTCAAACTGGGTATAAATATGCTCTAGAGAATGGATATGATATCGCCATTCAAATGGATGGAGATGGGCAGCATGACCCTAAATTTTTCTCGGATATTATAGATAGTATTATAAATGGAGAGGCTGATATAGTAATTGGTTCACGTTTTATAGAAAAAGATGGATTCCAATCTACTAAAATACGTAGAATTGGTATTAACTTTTTAAGTAATTTGATAAAAATAGTATGTGGAAAAAGAGTAAAAGATGTCACAAGTGGCTATAGAGCTGTTAACCGCAAGTTTATCGAAATATATGCAAAAGAATATGCACAAGATTATCCAGAGCCAGAGGCAATAGTAAATGCTGCTATGCATAATGCAAGAATTTTAGAGTACCCAGTAATAATGTCTGAGAGATTAGGTGGAGAGAGTTCAATTTCTCATTTTAAATCTGTTTACTATATGATAAAAGTATCACTTGCGATAATATTATATCGAATTACTTTTAATAAAAGGAGGATATAGTAGAAGTGAATGGGATTTTAAGAATATATCTTATTCTGGGTATAGTTATATATTTTTATATACTATTATATTTAATAAAAAGAAAAATGTTAAATTTAAAATATTCATTATTATGGATATTTTCAGGATTTATAATGTTAGTAATTGCAATTTTTCCTAAAATTGCGGTGGGAATTACAAAGAGTTTGGGAATCGTTAATGTAACAAATGGCTTGTTTTCTTTAATAATATTTTTTATACTCATAATTCTTATGTCAGTTACAGCGATAGTATCGAAAATGAAAGAGAATAACAAACAGTTAATACAGAAATGTGCTATGCTTGAAAAAAAGATTGTAGAAATGGAAAAGGAATTAAAGACAATGAAGGAAATAGAGATTTAGTAAATGTTAACATATATATTATTGAGTTAAATTTTAAGGAGGATTATATACTGTGAAAGTTGGAGTGATAACTTTTCAACAATCCAATAATTATGGTGCAATCTTGCAATCATATGCTTTACAAACAGTGATTAATAAATTAGGCCATGAAGGTGAACTTATTGATTATAAATGCGATTATATTGGAAAGCCATATAAGTTAATAAATTTAAGAAAAAAAGGATTTTTTTCATATATTTTTGGAGTTATAGGTTTTATATGTTATTTGCCTAGAAAGAAGAACTGTAATTTATTTAGAAAAAATATGGTTATCAGCAGAACAGTTAATAAAGTCAACGTAAAAGAGTTAAATGATGTTTATGATATTTTTATAGCAGGTAGTGATCAAGTTTGGAATTATAAATTAACTAATTCAGATAGTACGTATTTACTTGATTTTGTCAAAGATAATAATAAAAAATTTAGTTATGCAGCAAGTTTTGGAATCAGTTCAATTGAAAATGAACAAAAGAAGAACTACGGTAAATTACTAAAAACTTTTAATAATATATATCTACGTGAGGAAAAAGGAATTGATATTGTTAAAGATTTGTGTGGTAGAGAAGCAACTGTTGTATTAGATCCAACACTTCTTTTAAAAAAAGAAGAATGGATGAATGTAACCAAGGAATGTGAAATATCAGTAGATTATATATTAGTTTATCAATTAGGTATATCTGCTAAGTTAATAGATTTTATTAATAACCTAGCTAAAATGAAAAAATGTAAAGTAGTATACATACCTTTTCCAATAGGAAAATATATTAAATGTAAATGGTCATTATTTGCTGGACCATCAGAATGGCTTGGATTGTTTAAAAATGCAAAATATGTAGTAACAGATTCTTTTCATGGAACAGTATTTTCTATATTATTTAATAAAAGTTTCTTTACTGAAATTTGTGGACAAAATAAAGGTGTAGGTTCAAGAATAGAGAATTTTATTGAGAAATTCGGATTGAAGGACAGGCTGGTTATAGATGGAATTAATAATAATATTGATGATGAGATAGATTATATTAGAGTTAATAAAGTTCTAGAAGAAGAACGTGAAAAATCTTTAGCGTGTTTAAGAAATATATTACAGAAGCAATAGTGAAAGAGGTTAACATGAAAGTATATAATGAAAGAGAATCTTGTTCTGGTTGTACTGCATGCATTAGTGTATGTCCTAAAAATGCAATAGAAATGATAGCTGATAATGAGGGCTTTTTATATCCACAAATAAATAATGATTTGTGTATAAGTTGTAATTTATGTAGAAAAGTATGTCCATTTAAACATGAAAATATGAAAAGTAAATCTGAAGAAAATATAAATTTAAACATGGATAAAGAAAAAGTTAATGATAGGGGAAAAGAAATTCAATTTGCTGGACAACTATATTTTGCTGCAAAGCACAAAAATAATGAGGTAATATTTAGTAGCTCATCTGGAGGAATATTTACAGCATTGTCAGATTACATACTTCAAAAAGAAGGAAGTATATATGGTGCAGCATTTGATGAAAACTTTATTGTTAAGCATATGAAAGCAACTAATAAATTAGATAGAGACGAATTTAAGGGGTCAAAGTATGTCCAAAGTGATTTAAAAGATATATTTAAACAAATTAAAAATGAATTAAAGTCAGAAAAATATGTTATGTTTACAGGAACGCCATGTCAAAATGCAGGATTACAAAATTATTTATCAAAAACAAATACAGACTATACAAGACTATATATGTGTGATTTCATTTGCCATGGAACACCCAGTCCGCTAATTTGGAAAGATTATATTTCTCATTTAGAATCAAAATTTAATGATAAATTAATTTCATTTTCATTTAGAAACAAAGAAAATGGTTGGAAAGATATGAAAGTTTCCGCGAAGTTTATAAAAGAAAATCGTAGTAAAGAATGTAATAATAAGTACTCTTTTTTAAATTTATTTAGCAGTTTAATGATAGTACGTCCATCTTGTTTTAATTGCCAATTTACTAGTTATGATAGAAGAGCAGACATTACTATAGCTGATTTTTGGAATATAGGTAATATAAAACCAGATTTTGATGATGATAAAGGCGTTTCTTCTGTAATTGTTAATACAGATAAAGGTTTATCTTGGTTTGATGAAATTAAAAATAACCTTAGATATGAAAGTTGTAACAAAGAGGATTGCTGGCAACCTCATTTAGAGTATCCAGCTGTAATGCCTAGTAATAGAAAAGTATTTTGGAATGAATACAATGATAAAGGAATTGCATATATAGTTGATAAATATGGAAAAGGTACATTATCAAGCAACATGAAAAAAAAGTTGACGCCTATAATACGCAAACTTGGATTATATGTGTTGGCAGGTAAAGTATATAAGATTATTTTTTCGCGTAAATAGAAAATAGCAGTATAAGGAATAGAAAGAGAGTAAAAAAGTGGAGATTGCACAAGAAAAATCAATATATAAAAAAGCATTTTTATGGAATGTAGTAGGCAGTATGTTTAATTCTATTGCATCTCTCGTATTATTATTATTTGTAACGAGAATATGTGGAGATTATAGTGCTGGGATATTTTCACTTGCATTTGCAACAGCACAATTAATCTTAGCAATTGGAAGATATGGAATGAGAGCATATCAGGCTACAGATGTTAATGAATCAATTGAATTCTCTTCATATATTACTTCTCGATTAGTTACATGTATTATGATGATTCTTAGTAGTATAGTTTATATTATAATTAGTGATTTTTCGAAGGAAAAAGGATTAATTATATTTACCATATGTATACTTAAGATGGTTGATGCGATTGAAGATGTTTTTCATGGATTACTACAACAGAAAAATAGGCTAGATATAGCAGGAAAACTACTTGCCGCAAGGAATGCTTTAACAATAATTGTCTTTATAGTTATATTGTTTCTTTCTAAGAATTTATTTTTAACATGTTTTTTTACGGCTACAATATCAATTATATTTTGTTTAGTTATTAATATAAGATATACATATAAAATAAAGCAAATTAAATTTAATTTTTCGTTTTTGCCTCTAAGAAAATTATTCATAGATTGTTTTCCGTTGTTCATAGGAACATTTTTATCATTATACATATATAATGCTCCTAAATATGCAATTGATAAGTATATGTCATCTGAATTTCAAACTTACTATAGTATTATATTTATGCCTGCATTTGTAATTAATTTGTTTAGCGAATTTATTTTTAAGCCTCTGTTAACAACATTAGCTATTTGTTGGAATGAAAAAGAGATTAAAAAGTTTAATGGAATAATAATAAAATTATTTATGATAATCACAACAATTACAATCGTTGTGATTGCTGGAGCATATCTATTTGGAATACCAGTATTATCTTTAATTTATGGAGTGAATTTACATGAATTTAGGCAAGACCTTATTATATTATTATTAGGGGGAGGATTTGGTGCAGGAGTATATTTACTATACAATGTATTAACTTCTATAAGAAAACAAATGAGTGTACTTATAGGATATTTATTAGTAGCTATATTTGCAACGGTCTTTTCACCAATTTTTGTACATATAGATGAATTGTATGGAGCCTCAATATCTTATCTAACTTCTAGTATGATGTTATTTACAATATTTCTATGTATTCTTATCTATAATATAAAAAGAATTAGCTAGAGATAAAATTCAGATTTAAGAATAGTTTTTAAGTATTAAAGATGTATTACTGAAAGAAAAGACTCTAAATCAGGGCATAAAAGTAAAATATAAACAATGCATTAAAAAAGTTAACAAGAACTCTAGGTCATTGTATTTGAAGGACATTCTACAGATTACCAGACAGCTGATAGTTTGAGAAAATGGTTGAAGACGGGATAGCAATACTGAAAGTTGGACCAGCATTAACATTTGCACTTAGAGAGGGACTTTTCGTAAGCGTAAAAAAATTAACGGATAGAAAATGCAATCCTCCATTGTTAAAATTAGCATAGATTTTAACAATGGAGGTTTATCTATATGAATAATAATGAAAATATAAATTGGAGAGAAATAGTTGCT
>Ga0183101_1000374_pt2 | contig 27457 bp, 19 predicted proteins | sample Biomet3_FD_127790 | JGI IMG/M metagenome (GOLD analysis project Ga0183101, IMG submission 127790) | Microbial communities from bioreactor (seeded with sewage sludge) at LBNL, California, USA - Biofuel metagenome 3 | ecosystem: Engineered > Bioreactor > Anaerobic > Unclassified ...
TATTTATTAATATAATATAAGCTTGAAATTATAAAAATCGTTTAAATTATGAAACTTTGACCTTGAGCTTTGAAAGCCATTGAAAATAAGAGAAACAGTTTAAAGGCGGCACAAAAATCTAAATTCCTACTTTACACTAAAATTAAACAAGATGCCTAAACCCTCATCAGCCTTTGGCACATGCATGAAACATGAAAACGTTAGACAGATATTAAAGTTTTTCATAAGAAACATAACAATTGAATAATGAATCAGGTCATCACGTCGTTCTCATTGAGTTAATACTCAATTGTTGAATAATTAAAAAGTTGTTGTGTATACCAATAACTGATCATATATGGAGTTTGAAGGAATTATTAACGTTCAGAGTATCTGTTCAATAACCTGGGGATACAACCGGAAATAGTATAAAAGAAAGAATTATATAAATATGTTAGATAAAAACGAGTAGGGGAAATAAGTGATAACCGAAAACCTCGGGTTTTTAATCCACGTTTTCACAATTATCTTCGTTGTTGTCAATCCTATAAGCGGAGTGGTAACTTTCATCTCTTTGACCAGCAAGGTGATGGATGAGGAAAAAAACGAAATCGCAAAAAAGTCAGTCATGCTTGCGTGCTTAATTGCCCTATTTTTTGCAATTGCAGGAAATATCATACTTAACCTTTTCAGCATTAGCGTGGATTCGCTGCGGGTTGCAGGAGGAATCCTGCTTTTCAGCATTGCTTTTGATATGATGCATGCTAAAATCTCAAAGGGGAGGATTACTGAAGAAGAGATCTCTCACTCTCAGGAAAGAGAAGACATCTGGATCTTCCCGATAAGCCTTCCGCTTCTGACAGGACCCGGTACGATCAGTACAGTGATTGTCCTGATGGGAGGAACAGAAGCAATTGTGCAAAAAATAATAATTCTTGTATCAATCGTACTGACTTTCATTATCTGCTATTACATCTTCCATTTCTCAAGGGGTATTCACAAGCTTATAGGATATAATGGGATGCTGGTCTTTACAAGGCTGATGGGACTTTTGCTTGCTGCTCTTGCAGTGGATTTAACCGTTAAAGGTATAATAAATATATACCAGTTAACCGTTTAAAACAGTAAATTTTACATGCTGTCTCACAACTCAGCCTGTTCTCTAAACTGTTTTATATTTCATAATTTCCTGGTTTCCGGCTTCTACGCGTCGTTTTAACGGCATGTGCTCAAGACGGGGGTGTTCACCTTACCCAAATACAATATCTCAAAATTCATAGTAACCATTGAGTTCCATGGCTTATTTGGGGATGTTAAAGCCCGTTTATGGGGTAACTTGCAGCATTCACGTCAAAAACAAAACATATTATGCAATTGTTGATGTGCTATTTTGATCTTGTGAGCTGCAGCCGAGAGAAAGCTACAGCCCGTTAGGAGATCTATCTGGAAGTATCAGTGTCTCGATTGAGAAAGAGGTTACTTTCGAGATGAAGCTTTTTTACGGAAAATGAGAGTTGTGCGGATCTGGGAATATTTTTGGAATCGATCACTTGATACCTCCAAAATATAAATAAACCAAGTTTGTTATATATTTATTGGATGTATTCTATATAGTTTAATTTTTGCTAGTTAGGTTCAGTTTTGTGGAGTTGATTTTCGGGGATGAAATGAGCATAAGTCCAATATGCAACCATGTCAGAATGGTATTCATCGCGCACTGTTGTCATCGTGCACAACCGTTCAAAAGAGAATATACTAAAGTATACGAATTTTAATATCCAAAAAGAGATTGAAGGAGTTTAACCACTTCTGCTTTTAGTCCTCGTTTGTTTTACCGCCCTCATGGGTTTCGCCTTAGCCGTATTTCATTTTGACTATGACTTTGAGCCGGTTCACCGTTAAAAGTTGACAGTTGTTGTAATTCTCTAACGGTTAAATGCATCTTTACCAATATAAATTAATAGCCCTATTTCCCGATCAGTCGAAAAAACTTAATACACTTGAAGATAAATTAAGAAGTTGATAGGGAAACGGGGGTTTGATTTGAATATAAAGGCAAAACTTCAGGACGCTGCCAATGCCCTTAATTATGGCAGTCTTTCTGTACCGGATAAAAAAGAAAAAGAAACCTGCTCTTACCGGATAAAGCAGACGAAAAGCCGGAAAACCATTGTTATCAATTGCAGAGAATGTGATTTTTGGTCTTCCCTTAACGATATATACTGCAGAAAAAATATTCTTGGCATCCTGCAAAAAGAGGTTAAGGCTGACTGTCTGGTACTCTCAAGGTTGTATGAGCGAGATTACGAAGGAGAAGCCCTGTCTTTACTTTATACTCTTGCAGGTTTTGAAGGGATCATAACAGCATATGAAAGCGCGGAAAAAGTTCCCAGAGACTGTACTTTGCCTGAAAAGAAAGCCTGTGAACTGAAAAGAAAAGAGATAATCGTTTCTTTTGCTAAAACCGTAGAAACTGACCCTTTAAAAACCAGGATGGAAATAAAGCGATTTATTCAGGGAAAAATGCTGAATAAAACCTCAGACAGAGCTACAAGGAAAATTACAGGGAAAGCTTCAGGACGAACAATTTATAAAATATCAGAAAAAGTTCCAGAAAAGAGTTCGGAAACTCTTCCGATTTGCAAAGCTTGTTCCGAGCATTTTTATCAGATGCTTTATGAAATTGAAGAAAAACTATCCGGTTTTCCTGAAGTTCCTCTTATTAAAAAATCCGAAACTCGATTTTTATCAAAAAAACCGGCAGAAAATTCTGAAAAAGGAATTGTTAAGACAATCGAAATAACAATTGGAAAAGTAACAGGAAACCTGATAAAGGACACGTCAGGAGAAGCAACCCTGGCAGAAATCTCCAGACATTTTCCGTTTCTGGCAAGTGCAATCCGGAAGGAAAAAATGGAGAAAAATAAATACGCTGCGGACGAGCTTTTCGACTACGAAAGTGGCATCAAACCCCATGTTCGGCCTCCTTTTTCCAGCTCAAGGGTCTACGCAGATGTGCCTGAAAATACCGAATTTCTTGAGTGCTACGATATAGACAGCAGGGAAGGTAGGAAACTTGAGGTTTCGATTTATCGATACATTGACAGGCCGGAAAAACTTTACATGATCAGGCCCCCTGAGTATAATCTCAGAGAGGAAGACCTCAAGCTGCTTGAAAAAGTCCGGATGCGAATGATCCGTCACAGGCCAAAAGACCTTGCCTTTACAGATCCGGCTGTAGCCAGGGAATATTTCAGGCGAATGGCAAAAACGCTTCTGGAAGAAGAACTGCTCGCAAGTGGGGAAGCCTGCAGCCCTGATGAACTGGAAAGCTATGCCGACCTGCTTGCAAGGTATACTAACGGGCTAGGGATAGTGGAAGACCTGCTTTCTGATGCCAGGATCACAGATGTGTATATTAATGCCCCTGCCGACAAAAATCCTGTCCACGTTGTGCTGGAGGGAGAGGAATGCGTAAGCAATGTTTTTCTTTCGCAGGACGACCTCGATGCCCTGGTTTCCAGGTTCAGGATCATCAGCGGCAGGCCTTTTGGAGAAGCGGTTCCTGTGCTGGAACTTAACCTTGAGGATTTCGGGGTAAGAGTTTCGGTAATAGGAGACCCTCTCAGTTCAAGCGGGCTTGCCTATGCCTTCCGAAAGCATTCCCTCTCACCCTGGACCCTGCCTAAACTGATCAATACAGGTTCGGTTTCTCCATATGCAGCCGGGCTTTTAAGTTTTCTTATGGACGGACAGGCTTCAGTCCTGGTCGCAGGAGAAGTAGGAGCCGGAAAAACTTCCCTGCTGTCTGCCATGCTGCTTGAGATTCCGCAGAAGTACAGGATTCTTACAATCGAAGATACCCATGAACTCCCTATAGAGAAACTCCAGAGCCTGGGATGGAAGGTTCAAGGAATGAGTTCACAGTCATCGGTTTTGAAATCAGGAGCTGAGATGAGCCCTGAAACCGCGCTTCGAGCAGCTCTGCGTCTTGGAAATTCAGCCCTGGTGCTTGGAGAAGTCCGGGGAGAGGAAGTAAAAGTACTCTACGAAGCCATGCAGGTCGGAAAAGCCGGAAACTCGGTTATCGGGACCATTCATGGCTCTTCCACGGAAAACGTATATGAGAGAATCGTGCACACACTTGGGGTTCCTCCGGCCTCTTTTAAAGCAACGGATGCAGTAATTATCTGTTCAGGCATAAGGCTCGAGGGCAGCATGAAAAAGCTAAAACGAGTAAGCCGTATTGCAGAAACCACCAGTGCCGTAATCGAGAATCCCGAGCCTCCGGATATCTTTACGGATATAATGAAATATGATGCCTCTCAGGACTGCCTGCTTGCAGGAAGGGTTCTGGAGCAGGGGCAATCCGAACTTATAGAAAAGATTGCCAGGAAATGGGGGATTTCCATAGACAGAGCCTTAAAAAGTATCGAACTTCGGGCAAGGATAAAAGAAAAAATCGCAATTGAAGGACTAAAGAAACCTTTCCTGCTGGAAGCCGAAGCCGTTAGCCAGGCAAACAACATGTTCTGGCTGCTTTCAGACTCTATGAAGAAAGACAGGTCATACGAAAACGAGTATGGAAATAATTCTGCAGATAATCCCGTAAGTAATTCTGCAAATAATACGGTAGGCTGCTCTGCAAATCATACAGTAGGCCGCTCTGCAAATTATACAGCATGTAGTTCTGCAAATAATCCTATGGATAGTTCTGTGAATAGTCCTGCAGGTAATTATGCAGATAATCTGGAATCCGGCTGCAGGGATGATCTGGAAACTCTTTACAGGCAGTGGGAGATCTGGTTTGAGAATTTTGCCAGAAAAGGTTCGGATACAGAGAAATAATTGTCAGAGAGAAGTTGTTAGAGAGAAAAGTTGTCAGAGGGAGAAATATGGAAGAAGAGAGCAACTGGTATGTACGAGCCTGTAAAATCACAGCAAAGCAATGGATATGGGCTGTCTCTGACCCTTCAGCCTTCCGAAGGCGCTGCGAAAAGAGTGTTAGCCGGGAGTACAGAGATGCCCTCAAGTTTACTGGTTATGACCTTGAAGCTTTCGAAACCGTGCTCTTTTCCTATGTGGGAACCTTTGCAACTTTAATCCTGCTGGCCGGAGTAGACCTATTTCTGATCCTTTCGAGAAGTTTTGATGCCAGAGTGCTTACTATAATGGGGGTCCTGACTTTTATCATTCCCCTGCTCGCACTCTATTACCTGAGTGAGTATGTGAAGCTCAGGGCAGGATTTATGAAAATATCCTCACTCGGAGACATTCCTGAGATCCTGAGTTATATAGTCATGTCCATGAAACTTGTTCCTAACCTGGAACACGCCGTGCTTTTTGCAGCCCGGAATTCCGAAAGGCCCCTTGCAAAGGACCTGAGAAAACTTGCCTGGGACCTGAACCTCAGGATTTACAGCAGCATGGATGACGCTCTCCTTTCTTTTGCCGACCTGTGGGGAAGGAATAGCGAATACTTCAAGCGTTCCCTCCACCTTATAAAGAGCTCGACAGCCGAACCTGACGAGGCCCAGAGGATTATAACCCTGAACCGTGCCCTGGACATAAGTCTCGAAGGCACGGAAAGCCTTATGGACGCTTTTGCTGCAAAGTTGAAGACCCCAAGTTATATTCTCTACTCGATTTTCATACTGATCCCGCTTGCCCTTGTAGCTCTCCTGCCTGCGGTTACAGTTGTAGGAATGAAACCTGAAATAATAGACCTTATCTTCATCTACGACCTGATTTTCCCGGCTCTTGCTGCCCTATACTCTGAATATATTCTTATGCAGAGGCCTGTTGCTTTTACTCCCAGGGAAATTCCAGACTCTCATCCTGACCTTGCAGATATCAAGCAAAAGAAACGCTTTGCTTTGATGCTTTCAGTCCTGGTATTCTGCCTTATAGCGCCTTTAGGATATCTCCTGCTGAGGTTAGGAAATCCAGGAGGAATAGTAGCAACCGCGCCCCTTGAAGGATATTTTTCACCTACTCTCCCGCTAATTCTGGGTGGAACAATTGGAATTTCGGTTTACCTCTACTTATCGGCTGTTCCTTACAAGAAAATAAGAGACCGGATAAAAAAGATGGAACAGGAATTTGCAGATTCCCTTTTTGTGCTCGGGAGGAGAATTTCGGAAGGAAAAGCCCCAGAAGAAGCTTTTGCCCATACTGCCAGGACTATGGAAGGCTCAAAAATTGGGGAAGCCTTTCAGGAAATTTCAATGAACCTGCTCAGTATGCGGACAAACCTCAAAGCCGCAATTTTTGACGAGGATTTCGGAGCATTCAGGCACGTATATTCAGAAAGAATCCGGAACACAATGCTCCTTTTTACGGAAAGCGTCCACAAAAACCATGAAGCTGCAGGCGCCTCGATTATAAAGCTTGCAGACCATCTTAAAGAGCTCGGGACAGTCGAGGAACGAATCCGGCGCTCCCTTTACGATGTCATCTCAACCATGCGCTCCACTGCTGTGATTTTTGCCCCACTCATTGCAGGGATTACCCTTGCCCTGTCGGAGGTTATTACGAAAATCCTTAGCCAGGTAGCCGAAAGGGTAAACCGAATTCCTGCCGATATGTCAGGAATGCCTGTTGAAATCGGGCAGGCTGCTTTTTCCCAGTCAATTTCTCCTGACCATTTCCTGCTTGCAATAGGGGTTTATATTGTCCTGATCAGTGCTATTCTCACCCGCTTTGCAGGTTCGGTGGAATATGGAGGAGATCGGACTCAGTTGAAATACGACCTAGCCTGCATGCTTCCAATTTCAATTGCGATATTTGCAGTTTCTACCGCAACCTCAAGGATTATCTTCAGGGGGTTGGTGTGAAATAAGAGTTATAGTAAACTGGTGATTACTATCCATTCAAAAACTGATTTCAAAGCAAGAACTGATTTCAAAGCGCAAATAAAAGAAAGGGGCTTTAATTACCCCCAAAAAAATTAAAAGTTATATTCGACAAATTTGCATTTCTAAAATCGAACCAGTACTGCTCTATCGTATTGATAATACCTTGATTATTCACAGTATTGGTAGATCCATTTACAATATTCTGTGCTCCAGAGTCATTCTTCTCGACAGGCTGTGTACTTTCTGAATCTGGCGGCACAGGATCTGTTGTCTGTCCAGATGTGTTCCCAAAATAACTATTCACAGTGTTATAACTAGTAACTCCCATAATTCCACAGTCAAACTTCTTAGAAGATCCCCAGTCTTTATACCACATGGTTTTATTCTTGTCATAAAAGGCTGTTACTTCCTTCCGTTGAGGTCCGAACCAGCCATAGTATGCCTCATATCCTTTTTTATTATCGACTGCTGGATAGAAGACATTGATATAAATCGGAGCATGTTTTGTGAAATTAAGTTCTCTGATATCACAATTCCAACTATACTCTTCTGAAACATATTGACCAATTTCGCAGGCTAGTTGGTAGGAATTGTTTTGGTTACTGAGGTTGTAATCGAGCATGGCCTGGGTGACTTGCTCTTTTGTGGGAGTTACATAATTTCCCGTAGCTGAAGCCGATGGAATTGCAAGCATAGCAACAAAAAGAATACTTAGTAGTTTAAGTTTCATAGCCAATTCTCCATAATAGCATATACTTCACCTTCATCATCAGTGTCATCATCAGTGTCAATAACTGCATACCATCTTGTCCCATAACCTACGAAGGTCTTTTCTTTGACACTGGTATCCCATCCATTTTTCTCAAGATACTCACTAAGAGCATCAGCACATTCTTTATTGAGCAGGTCATTGGACCTTCGTAATTTCTAATAATATCATTTAAGGCTTTATAAATATGTTTAGATTCATTGCTTTCGTTGATTACTTCTTCGGATTGATTGCCTGCTTCATCCGATTCATTTAGTTCCCCACATACTTTCTCTTAATTCATATCCTTTAAACATAAAGGAGAAACTATATTTCCATCATGAAAGATAGGACGCAGTTAAAATAAGCCCTGGTCTGCACGCTCCCAATTTAAATTGTGATATTTGCAGTGTCTACCACGACATTAAGAATTATCTTCAGGGAATTGATATAAAATTAGTAAAATGAGATAAAATTGGAAAAACATGAAAAGAATCAGGAAAAATGGGGAAGAGTAAAGAAGAGTAAAGAAAAAAAACGAGAGGTTAATCCTCTCATCTGTTGCCTCAAGTATTGAACTGGGATTATGCTTTTTTACTTACGTTTATAAAGGAATGAGCCAAGGATACAGGCTATTCCTAAACCTATTTCAAATCCAGGCGTACCCGGAATTTCTTTTTGTTCAGCTTCCGTTCCTTCGTTCCCAGTCTCGTTTTCATTTACATTATTATTAACTGCCCCTGTCTCTGCCTCAGGCTGGGATTCTGTCACAGTTTCATCAGAGATTTTTTTTGCTGTGCCTGTTATTGCAAAGGAAGAGAATTCCGGAGTTTTTGCCGTGAAATACAGGAATTTATCATCTTTTCCTGATGTTTCTACCTTCAGCTGTTCCCATTTTTTCTCGCTGTAACTATTAAGAGCGATTGAAGTTGGATCGATCTTTTTATCCTCTATCCAGGATTTTTCAACCTTGAAACAAACAGTCGGGTTTTCTATGTTCTTTGAGGTTGCAATTCCGCCATTCCCAACCCAAACATTAAAGGATTTGTAGACCTCTCCAGAAGGTAATTCGGAAACCATAGAGGACTTTCCTTTCAACATCTCTACTATGGTTGTAGTTTTGCCCAGAGTCTTCTTCGCATCAAAGTTCACAGAAACAACGCAGGTTGCATTCTTAGTAAAATCAAATTTTATCTCTTTTCCATTTGTAATGAACACCTGTGAAAGTTCCTTTACTTCAATGTTTTTTGCAGGCTCAGGAGAGCCACCTCCTCCGCCTCCGCTACCACTGCTTTTGCTACCACTGCTTTTGCTACCACTGCTTTTGCTACCATCGCTCTTGCTGCCTTCGTCACTGTTTGAGTTACTGCCGTCGCTGGAATTGCTTTCCAGTACAGTTATTGCATTAATAAGGTAAGAGAAACCGTTTGCATTATAGATTGTTAGATTAACAGAATATGTACCAGGACTCTCATATACATAAACGGGATTCGGGTCGCTGGAGTCAGCCTTTCCATCGGAATCAAAGTCCCATACCCTTGATACTGCATTCTGAGAAAGATCAGTAAACTGTACCGTTAGGGGAGCATATCCCTCGATAACGCTGCTACTGAAGTTTGCAACCGGAACCCCCTGGTCTGGAGTAGTCGAATTCGTGACCCTGATGTAACCCAGTTTACATATAGAAATATTGCCAGTGGCACCGGTTACCTTTAAAGTAACGTCATATGTGCCGGGTTTCGTAAATGTGTGTGTCGCCTTCATTTCATTTTTAGAGGTAATTCCGTCCCCAAAATCCCAGAGCCATGAAGCCGAAACTCCATCAATACCGCTGGCAGTAAATAACACAACTAAAGGTGCAGTTCCGGAAGTCACGTTGGCAGTAAATTCAGCTACCTGTAGCGGAGAGGTTATGGTAGAAAGATCGCTCAAATAGATACCATTGTTGTCACTATTGTTAGCCGCCTCTCCACCGTAGTTACTGTCTATTCCCCATACAATAGTGTTCTCGTACACATCCGGTGTTGTGTAAGTCCCTTTTGGATAAATATAGACTGGAGTGCTTTGTGCTGAAGGAATATCGTAAACGTATACACCTGCATAACCAAACTGGTCATCGCCAGATTTTGAATATACGATTTTGTCTCCGTTTATGTCAATATGAGTACCGGTGTCACCTCCCGCATCAGCGATTACATCAGACCCAGATAAAGTATTACCTGTATTATCACTGGTAACATCTATGGTTTTTTTGGTAATAAGGTCATACATTTCAATAAATCCGTCCCTGGAATAGAAGTTTGACCACATCACTTTATTACCATATATATGGGGACTAAATATCTGGCTAGAAGAGTGTACATTTATAGTTTCCTTAGTATTAATATCGTAAACAGCTATGGTTCTCCCATCTGCATCCTCGTAACCATATGTTATCATGATATTATATATGTCAGGACTGTTTCCATTTGCAATTTTAGTTTGTTTGGAAGTTGAGATCTCCCGCATATACACGTTGTAATTGTAATTTGATTCATTGTAATCTGCACTCCAAACGATCCTATTGCCATAAATGGCAGGTCTGCTGGATTGATCTACATTCTGTGTAATGTAAGTTTTTGCGGCTGTTGATATGTCGTATACTGCAAGCCTTGGTGTACTGCTGCTTTCGTCATGCCACACTAATATGTTGCCGTAAATAGCCGGATAAGATGCTGCAGAAGAATCAACTGTAGTGACTGTTCTGGCGGTCAAATCATAAACATGGATAACACCACTATTTGTCCATACTACTTTGTTACCATAAATAGCAGGATCAGACCCACTACCAATTTTCGTCACCTGTGCCGCTGATGCTAAAGTTGAAATTAAAGCTAAAAATATAAAAATTAATACTGTTGAAGCTAAAGCTATTGAACATAACTTGCATTTGATTTTCATTTCCCCTCCCCCACGTAGCTTTTATCCCTCAAAGCCAGGGTATAATTTATATAATCTGTATATTCCGACTTTCGGATAGAATTATAGCCCTTGATTTTCCCGATAATAATATAATTTTGGATCAAAAATGTCAATCTTGATTACATCTATATTTGTATATCAGGTAAACTCGGCAAATAAGTAGACTGCTTAGATATTATATAATTGTACAAGTAAAATTTCTTCTATTTTTAGTTACTTGTTGATCTTTATTTTAAACTAGAAAGGTTTAGATAAAATAGTCCGAGTTATATAATAATTAGAAGGAAAGGTTTTTACACTACAGTCACTTGCAAGATACATAAGAAACATAGTATTCAGCAAGCTATAAGTTTTTCCCGGCTGTTGCACCCTTGTTTTGGCATGAAAGTTCTTTCAAGTACTTTCATTTCTTTGTGCCTGTAATTAGAAGAATTTCATGTGCTTTTTGTCGCTTACTTTTCATCGTTTACTTTTCATCGTTCAAGTCCAATCACGGCGTTAATCATTTCCTTTTTTGGTTTTGTGCCTTTCATAGAGGATTATAAAAATTGTTAATCCGACCACAGTAACAATCCCATTTTTTATTCCATATGTTATGTCACTATGCATATATCCCGTAATAATACTTGATGCAAGAAAAAAAATAGTCAATCGTGAAATATAAAATAACTTCTTGTTTTTATTTATATACTTATCAATATTGTTCAGTGATCATCACTTCCCATTATAGATTATGCAATATTAAAGAATGCCCTTATACAGAATTAATTATTTTTGCCTCAGATGAAATTTCAAAAACAAATTCAGAACCAGGAATTCCAGTATTTACTTTTATATCTTGAATCTGTATAATCATTGTGAGATTGTCATTCTTTGTATTTTAGAAGTATCCATGTTTCTTGGTCAACCCAAATTTTTCCATTTATTTCTTTGCTGAAAGTAAAATTGTGGTTAAAACTGTGATTAGAAAAACACTTTCGGGTCGAAAAATTGAGATTAAAATAAAATTCCGTTAACAAAAGCAGATTTTAATGAAAGCAAGTTTCAATGAAAGCAAGTTTTAATGAAAACAGGCGGAACTAAAAGAAGAGTTCCTCTGTTAAAAGAAAAATAAGAAAACAAATTTAATGTCCTAAAGGAAAGGAATTTTCGTCCCTTTCCTCCTATTTAGTTTATCTTTGCTTTCATCTTGTCTATTATTATATAGTCTTTAATTGCGCTTACCGAATCGAAAGGAACGAGGATAAAATTATCCGCTTTCCTGTACCTGGAAGTATCTAAATTGACATTTGGGGCAACCACCATGTCAATAATGTTTCCCCCTTTAATCTCGACTACAACGTTATTCAAAATTCCTATTTCTGTTCCGTCGGTAGCCATGACCTGCTTGTTAAAGAGGTTCTTTGCAAATTCCTTCGACATTTTTATCGTATCTCCGTTGGCAGTATATTATCGGTTTGGGTAAAGCTGGATTTTCACTTTGAATATTTTATTCCATTTGAAACCAGGATCTTTAAAACTTTTTCCTTTTAAAACTAATCTTCTAAAGAGTTACTGGATTAAATTCTTACCGTAATTTTTACCTGTAATTTTTACCAGTAACCCTTAAATGTAATTCTAGCCTGCAGTTTTACCTGTAACCGATATAGCCAGCTGTTTCTGTGAGTCTCTGGCCTCCCTTGAACTGTGCCTCGATCTTTTCGTAGAACTGAGCGATATTCTCCGTAATTGTGGGTTTTACCTTCTTCAGAGCTTCCCTGAAGTGTCTCATTTCTACATATTCTGTATCGAAATTCTCCCTCAGGGCAATCATTACGGCTTCCCTGCACACGGATTCGATATCGGCACCTACATACCCTTCAGTTATGTCAGAAAGGGCTTCAAGGTCCACATCATCAGCAAGAGGTGTACCCTTTGTATGGATCCTGAAGATCTTGAGCCTGCCTTTCCTGTCAGGAGAACCGATGTAAACCAGCCTGTCAAAGCGTCCGGGACGCAGGATTGCAGGGTCCAGAAGGTTAGGGCGGTTGGTTGCGGCAATCACTACCACATCTCTAAGGGACTCAAGCCCGTCCATCTCGGTCAGGAGCTGGTTAAGCACCCTCTCAGAAGTGTGACTGTCAGTAGATTCCATCCCTGGCATAGAAGCAATCGAATCGATTTCGTCAAAGAAAATCACACAGGGAGCTACCTGTCGGGCTTTCCGGAAGGTCTCCCTGATAGCTTTTTCCGATTCTCCAAGCCACTTTGAGAAAATCTCGGGCCCTTTGACGCTTATAAAGTTCGCATTTGACTCTTTGGCAACAGCCTTTGCTATCAGGGTCTTTCCGGTTCCTGGCGGGCCGTAAAGCAGAATTCCTCTTGGAGCTTTTATGCCCATGTGAGCGAACTTTTCCGGATTTTTGATGGGCCATTCCACAGCCTCAACAATGGCCTGCTTTGCTTCATCGAGCCCTCCCACATCACCCCAGCCAACTGTGGGCATTTCCACATAAATTTCTCTTAGAGCAGAGGGTTCGGCCTCCATCAGGGCATCTTCAAAGTTTTTCTTGGTTACAACGATTTTTTCCAGTCTCTCAGGAGGAACTGGTTCATTTTCCAGATCAAGGTCAGGCAGATTTTCCCTCAGGCACCGCATGGCGGCTTCCTGTACAAGAGCCAGCAGATCTGCGCCTACAAACCCCTGGGTTCTTTCAGCCAGATACATCAGATATTTATCTGCCTTTTCTTTCCTTTCCCTCTCCAGGGCAGCCTCATCAGCTTCGGTTTCGACTTTTTCGATCTCCTCGGGTTCCTCCTCATCCCTTTCTATGGGCATACCCCTGGTATGGATCTGAAGGATTTCATATCTGTCTTTGGTATCAGGCACACCTATATGGATTTCTCTGTCAAAGCGACCTGGTCTCCGGAGTGCCGGGTCAATCGCATCCACACGGTTTGTGGCTCCTATAACTACGACCTGCCCTCTCTCTACCATCCCGTCAAGCAGAGTCAGGAGCTGGGCGACCACACGCCTTTCCACTTCCCCTGTTACATTCTCTCTTTTAGGGGCAATGGAATCAATTTCATCAATAAAAATAACCGACGGCGCATCCTGAGTTGCTTCTTCGAAGATCTTCCTTAGCCTTTCTTCACTTTCTCCATAGAATTTCCCTACAATTTCAGGACCGGCAATGTAATGGAAACTTGCTCCGGATTCATTGGCTACGGCTTTTGCAATCAGGGTCTTCCCGGTTCCGGGCGGACCATAGAGAATAACTCCTTTAGGAGGCTCAATATTCAGGTGGCCGAAAAGTTCGGGATGCTTCATAGGCAGCTCTATCATTTCCCGGACACGCATGATCTCAGCCCCGAGGCCTCCTATATCTTCATAAGTAGTCACGCCCCGGGTTGCTTTTTCATACCCCTGAACCGGCTTCTTACGAAGTTCGATAAGCGTTGCTTCCGTAACAAGGACAATTGTGTTTGCAGGGTCAGTCTCAACAGCAACCAGAGGGATTACCTGGCTTGTAGTAAGGGATTCTGTCATTGGCTGAGACATCGAATTAATTATAGGAATGATGTCACCCCTGAAAACCGGCCTTTTGAGGATATGCCGTTTTATGATTTCATTTGCATGTTCCCCAAACTGAAGTTCAGGCCCCCCCTGCATCATGCTTTCAGGAAGCGCCAGAACAAGCTTTTTTGCTTCCGGAGCTTCAACTTTGTTGATAGTTACCTTCTCTCCTATGGAAACGCCTGCATTTTGCCGGATGAAGTTATCAATTCTCACGAGTCCCTGGTCCCAGTCCTGCCTGTCAGCTCTCCATACCTTTGCCGTGGTCTTTTTCTTACCTCTTATTTCCACGATGTCACCTGGCGAGAGCTGAAGCTTCAGCAAAGTTGTAGGGTCAAGTCGGATAATTCCTCTTCCAAGGTCGATAGGATATGCTTTTTCAACCTTCAACTGTATTTCTTCCATAGATCATCCCGAAAATAGTTGTCTTTTTGATTATAACTTTTATTTCAATAATTGTATAAAATAAACGGACACCGGGTTTTCCAATTTTTTCGGACTGCACATTATGGAGCTACCCGTTTTGTATATTAGACGTCTTTTTATTTCAATGCCTTTGATAAGGTAGATTTTCACCCCGGAGGGTTTGTAATGGAACTTTTATGCCTTGAATTTTCTGTCCAGTCTTCCTATCCAGAGAAACCCCCTTTATAACCTGTAACCCTATCCGAATAATAATTTGTCGGTTAGAGGCGCATTTGATAATCAGTTATTGGTTAGAAGTACATTTGATAATCAGTTATTGGTTAGAAGTACATTTGGTAATCAGTTATTGATTGGAAGTACATTTGATAATCAGTTATTGGTTAGAAGTACATTTGATAATCAGTTATTGGTTAGAAGTACATTTGATAATCAGTTATTTATATTATATTACCAGGCATATATTACTCCTATACCTTCCATTTATTAAATAAGTTTACCATAACTCCATTTTTCCTCTGAGGTTTTATATATCTGTAACTTCTGTGTATAAAATTGTTTAATCGTCAAAATAGTCATTTAAATCTGAATAGTGATTTAAACCTGATGTCTTTCGAATCTACTACCTCAGGATCTTGAATTTTCAGGATCTTAAGGCCATTTAAATTATATGCCTGATGAGTACCAAGGAATTGACAGCATGAACCTTGAAATCGCGCAGAACAGAATTATTGATTTTATCCGGAATGAAACCAGTAAAGCAGGTGTAGACGGAGCTGTTGTAGGCATTAGTGGGGGAATAGACTCAGCCCTTGCCGCAACGCTTACCGTAAAAGCTCTGGGAAAAGATAAAGTGCTCGGAATCCATATGCCCGAATCCGGCCTGACCCCTTCTGAAGACAGCAAAGACGCAAAAACTCTTGCAGACTGGCTGGGAATTGAGTTTCAGACAATTGACATTTCAGGAATTATCTCAGCTTTCATGGCTGCAGTCCCTGAGAGTGAATCTACAGATCGGCTCTCCATGGGCAACCTGAAAGCAAGAATCAGGATGTCTCTCCTTTACTTCCATGCAAACCGGATGAACCGTATGGTTATAGGAACCGGCAATAAAACCGAGATCTTGCTTGGCTACTTCACGAAATACGGAGATGGAGGCGTTGATCTCGAACCCATAGGTGGACTTTACAAAACCGAGGTATGGGAGCTTTCTCGCAGGCTAGGGGTTCCTGATTCTCTTATCACGAAAAAACCCTCAGCAGGTCTCTGGGCAGGCCAGACCGATGAAGCCGAACTTGGGATTTCTTATTTAAAAGTAGATGAGGTACTCAAAAAGCTTGAACAGAAAGAAGATCCTGAAACTATTCTGAACACTATCGGGATTTCTGCAGAACAGCTGAATTCGGTCATGAACCGTATAGAGAGAGGTGAGCATAAAAGAAATGCTCCTCCGGTACCACCCAACTAAGTTACCCTAATCCCCGTCCGATTCCCGTGACCCTTTTCAAAAAACTGCTTCCCCGCAAGCCTTTTGAAAAAAGGCTTAAGCGCAAACTTTTTCAAAAAAAGTTTGATCAAAAACCTTTTCAAAAAAGGCTTGACCGTAAACCTTTTCAAAAAAAGTTTGATCAAAAACGTCATTGTCGGCGTGATCAAACGGCGCGCGTTTGTGGTCAAGCGGATTGATATATAAATAGGCAGCTTTTCTGTGGTTATAATTTGTTTAACGGGCTTTTTTAGCCCTATTTTTTCTTAGCGGGCAGGGTGGATCTCTAGATCGGATTTCTGTTCCCTTACAAGAGGTTTTGCAAGATGTCGACGGGCGCAAGGCGGGACTTCATATAATCCTGCTGTAAGGTTTCTTTTTGTTTCACACAGGATTTTTGAGGTAGCTTGAGTTCCGCATTTTTTACAGCGGAAACCCTGGTTTTGGCCTGATGATTTCATATGCTTTCCGCAGGTTGGACATACCGGGTTTTCTTCCCTGTAAAGGGGAGCGAGCTTTTTTATCTCTATTTTTTCGATGTTGAGAGTTCTGGAATTTACACTTCCAGATACTACAATTCTATCTCCGGGTCTGAGTTTCCTTATAAGCAACCGGAAATTCTTTGTGGGTTCGAAGGCTGCGCAGTCAATTTCGTTTCCCTCTTTATCCTGGATGGGAAAAATAACGTGCCCTCCATGAATAGTTTCTGGAACTGCCGAGACTGTGCCTTCGAGCGTGTAAGAGTGCATATCCCTTATTTCTGCAATACTTTCTGCGGAAATCAGGTGCATATCAGTACCCTGATTTGTTCTGTATATGGCAAAACGTTCTACGGGTTCAGCCCTGATCAGGGATACAGCTTTTGTAACTATGGATGGATTTTTCCCTCTGATCCCGAAAAGCACGGGATCTGCCGAGTGAGATACACAGACAACAAGTCTGTTTTTAAGGTCCACGGTGTCCCAGGTATCAGGATAAGTCTTCCTGTCTGCCTCAAAGAAACTTTCCTTTTCGATCTCGCGTGGGGTTCCCCATTTTTCTTTCTGTCTGTATGCCAGGTACTCGAAAGTGTAATCCCATTCTTCGAGGTTAAGCATAGCCCCGCATGCTGCAAGGGCTCCTATCAATCCTCTTCCGTTTTTGAAGCCCTTTGAGGGAACCTTGAATTCCGAGATAAGGCTTTTTGCCTCCTCTATTTCGATCACTTCCTTTACGGCTTTCTCCAGAAAGTTCCTGAGGACGGGCTTGAGCTTTTCGTAAGCTTTTTCCGGGATAAAAACTGCGCCGGGGTTAGTTTTTTCGCATTCCATACGTGCAAACTCTTCTATTCTGGACACAACATGAGCAATTACTTTTTCAGGGCAGTCGGTCTTGAGTTTCAGCGCTACTGCAGCATTTCCTCTTGTTTTGTAGGGGATAGTCGGATTCAGGCGTATAAGGAGTGGACGAGCCTCTACAGTTCCGTATGCCTGAAGTTCGTCCAGCAGCAGAGCCCCCAGATATGTTGTGCACATTCCTTCGTTTGAGTCGGTATCATCAATTCCGATAATCATTTTTTCGGTTCCAGTTTTTGCCTTTTAATTTTCCAGATATGCTTCGGACAATTACAGTTTTCGTTACTCCCTGACGTTTTTTTCTACTGTTAGGATTGTCAAAAGTAAAGAAAAATATATATAGATGTTCAAACAGAGATTGATACTGGAATGACAAAAGAGGTTCTCATACATCAAATTATCGATGTATTAGCACGTGCGGGTTTTGCACTCTCCGATCGCTGTAATATTCGTCCGAGGAGCTTTGATGTTGCCGCACGGAAAGATGAAACACTATTACTTTGCAAGGTTTTATTTAATATTGACGGCCTGAATGAAGAAACTGCCAGGGAGATGAAGTACCTTGCCGAATACCTTGGGGGCTCTGCTATTGTTGTGGGGGCAAAGACCAGAGACCAGATGCTTGAAGATAGCGTTGTATATATGCGTTATGATATTCTCGCCCTGAACGTGCAGACTCTTTACGACTACTTTATTGAAAATGTTCCTCCTCTTGTTTCAGCAGCTCCGGGCGGGTTATATGTCTCCATAGAAGGAGACATCCTTAAAAAAGCCAGGACAGGTCAGTCAATGTCTCTTGGGACTCTTGCCTCCATGGTAGGGGTTTCGAGGAGAACTATCAGCAAATACGAAGAAGAAGGCATGGACGCATCGATAGATGTCGTACTCCAGCTGGAAGATATCTTTGGGGTTGAGCTTGCAAAGCCCATAAATATCCTGAAATCCTGTGGGAGCAGGAAGCCCCGGAAGAAAGCAGAATCCATAACCGAAACCCAGGAAAAACCCTGTACGCTTTTACCGGAAGATTTGATCCTTAACACAATTTCCATGCTTGGCTATGACGTCCTTCATACTGCCCAGGCTCCTTTCAAAGCCATTTCACGGGACGAATCCTCAGTGATCCTTACAGGAGTCAGTGAATTCAATACGACCGTGGTCAAAAGGGCTCATTTAATGAGCAGTATTTCCTGCGTCACCGAGACTCAATCCGTATTTATCATTAACGGGCACTCAAAAATAAAATCCGTAGAAAACACGGTTATGATCGAGAAAAAAGAACTTGACAAAATAAGTGATTCTCAGGAACTCCTTAACTTTATAGAGGAACGTAGAGAAACTCACGAAGAAAAGTAAAAACCAGGTTTCCACCGCCCGCGTCCCGCAAACCTTTTTTAAAAAACTGTTTGCCTGCAAGCCTTTTAAAAAAAGGCTTGACCGAAAACCCCGAGAAACGTTTGAGTTTGAAAATCTTATCCCCAAACCCTATCGGCGTGATAAACTGGCGCAACGGTTTTGATAAACCGGCGCAATGGTTTTGACCCAACCGGCGAAAAGTTTGTTCCAAAACCCTAATATAGCACTGTTTCAATCTAAAAGCTTCGATGACTGTAAAAATTGCAGTGCTGGTTTCTGGAAGGGGTTCGAATCTCCAGGCGATTATGGACAGCATTGATAAGGGCTACATAAAGAATGCAACAATTAATGTGGTTATTTCCAATAAAGCAAATGCTTACGCGCTCGAACGTGCAAGAAATAACGGAATAAACGCGGTTTTCCTTGATCCGGGAAAGTATGACCGGAATGAATATGATAAAGCTATCTTGAATGTTTTGAGCCAGTATGATACGGACCTTCTTTTGCTTGCAGGTTACTTCCGGATTTTAGGAAATGAGATAATTAAGGCTTACAGGGACAGGATTATGAACATCCATCCTTCTCTTCTTCCGGCCTTCAAAGGACTTCACGCCCAGAAGCAGGCTTTTGAATACGGAGTAAAAGTTGCAGGTTGTACAGTGCATTTTGTCGACGAAGGGCTGGACTCAGGGCCAATAATCATCCAGAAGTGCGTGCCTGTACTTACCGGGGATACGGAAGAAACCCTTACTGCTAGAATTTTGGAGCAAGAACACGTTATCTACCCTGAAGCAGTCAGGCTCTTTACCGATGGTAAACTTAAAATTGAGGGTAGAAACGTAGTAACCGAGACTTGAGTAAACGCTTAATATCATATAAAACCGGAATAGATTTTACCGATTAATAACTTCTTTAATCCCTGATAGTTATAAATATTCCAAACTTATAGGTATTCCACGAAACCATATAGACCATAAGGGCTTTTCGGGTTTCGAAATTTCCTATCTTCAAGATATCCAGGAACTTTTTACCGAAAGTTTTGAAACTTCAGAATGAAAAATCCCATCAGGAAGGTTATAGAGTCTGTTTAATCACACTCCCCATTATTCGGCGGTTTTATCGCTGAACGCCAGCCTTTTGAGTAACTATCCAATCTGGAAGGTAGCTCCTGTATACATGCACATGTTAGCATTAATCAACCCATCAATCCAAGCCACAAAAACTCTTGATTTTGAAAGATTTTAAAGGAATAGGTTACAGGTGACATAATGTCTTATATTGAAAAAATTGATCCGGAATTGTTCGAGGCTATAAAAAAAGAAGCCGAACGCCAGGAATATAAACTGAACCTTATCGCATCTGAAAATTATGCGAGCAAAGCCGTTATGGAAGCACAGGGATCAGTTCTCACCAATAAATATGCCGAAGGATATTCCGGCAAGCGGTACTATGGCGGCTGCGATTTCGTGGACATTGCCGAGGATCTCGCGGTTGCCAGAGCAAAGAAAATCTTTAACGCAAATTACGTAAACGTCCAGCCCCACTCTGGTTCTGGAGCTAATATGGCTGTCTATTTCTCGGTTTTACATCCCGGAGATACCATCATGTCCATGGATCTCTCTCACGGTGGGCATCTTTCTCACGGCAGCCCTGTGAGTTTTTCAGGAAAGCTCTTTAATATTGTGCCTTACGGGGTCAGTAAAAAGACCGAGATGCTGGACTATTCCGAACTTATGAAAAAAGCAAAGGAAAACAAACCGCAAATGATTGTTTGCGGGGCTTCAGCTTATCCTCGTGAAATAGATTTCAAGCAGTTCCGGGAAATTGCTGATGAGGTCGGAGCCTATTTGCTTGCAGATATTGCTCACATTGCAGGTCTTGTAGTTGCAGGTGTGCACCCGAGTCCTGTACCTTATGCGGACTTTGTTACCAGCACAACCCACAAAACTCTCCGGGGCCCAAGAGGCGGAATTATTATCTCCAGGACAGAAGAACTTGCGACTGGAATTAACAAAGCGGTTTTCCCCGGCCTTCAGGGCGGACCTCTCATGCACGTTATAGCTGGAAAGGCAGTAGCCTTTAAAGAAGCAATGAGTGAGAAGTTCAAACAGGATCAGGTTCAGACCGTAAAGAACGCAAAAACACTCTGCAAATGCCTGAAAGAGAAGGGTTTTGATATGGTCTCTGGTGACACTGATAACCATCTTATGCTTGTCAATCTCAATAATATGAATATAACAGGCAAGGATGCAGAAGCCGCCCTGAGCAAAGCTGGGATTATTGCAAACAAAAACACGGTACCCTTTGAGACTCGCAGTCCCTTTATCACAAGCGGCGTAAGGCTCGGAACCCCTGCCTGTACCACAAGGGGTATGAAGGAAACGGAAATGGAATTAATTGCCGACTATATTGAGACCGCAATCACAAACTCAGAAAACGATAAGATTCTGTCGGAAACAAGTGACAAGGTCAGAGAACTCTGTTCAAGGTTCCCGGTTTATTGTTAATCAAAGAAGTGGGATGTTTTACCAATGTTAGATGAAGGGTATGAATCACGAATTATAGATGGGAAAGTTCTTGCAAAGAAAATTGAAGCTGAAGTGGCGTCTGGAGTTGAAGCTCTGAAAAGTGACCGGGGAGTTACGCCTGGACTTGCTACCATCCTTGTTGGCGACGATCCGGCTTCTAAAATGTACGTCCGCCTGAAACACAGAGCCTGCGAACGTGTGGGAATTCAGGCAGAAGACCACTTTCTTCCGGCAGAAACCAGTCAGGAGGAACTTATCTCCCTGATCAATACCCTTAACAAAGATAAGAATGTGCATGGAATTTTACTTCAACTCCCACTTCCGAAACACCTCTTCCCTCAGGAAGCAATGGAAGCCATAGCCCCTGAGAAAGACGCGGATGGCTTTCACCCTTACAACATGGGAAAACTAATGATAGGGGATGAAGAGCTTGTTCCATGTACTCCACATGGAGTTATCCGAGCGCTTGAAGAATATAACGTGCCTATCAAGGGCAAAAACGTGGTTATTGTCGGGCACAGCAATGTTGTCGGAAAACCATTGGCAGCAATGTTCCTTAACCGGAATGCAACAGTTTCGGTTTGTCATGTATTTACAGATGACCTTAAGAAATACACTCTTGACGCAGATATTCTGGTGGTTGCGACTGGAGTCAAACACCTTATCAAAGCCGACATGGTAAAGGAAGGTGCAGTAATCTTTGACGTGGGTATTACCAAGGAAAAAGATGGCGTATACGGAGACGTAGACTTCGAAAACGTGATCAAAAAGGCAGCCCTAATCACTCCTGTTCCTGGTGGTGTAGGCCCTCTGACAGTTGCCATGCTGATGAAGCATGTGCTTAGATGTGCAGAAACGAATTTTTAAAACTTCTTTAGTAAGGCCTTTTTATCAGGTCTTTTAATCATTTTTGAGATTTTTGTTTTTGATGACACTTTTGTTTTCGGGTACTGTTTCTATTGCATCGATTTTCAAATAGATACAATGATAAGAAAACAATTACAGCATATGACGCAGGTATTATTTTAAAGTCACATGGAATTCTGTAACACGGAAAACACAGCCGGTGACAGAGTGATTTGATCTGGATATTACAACTACGGAAAACACGGAAAGCACGGAAGAAACACACCTTTACTACTTATTTCTGTGTCTTCCGTGTCTTCCGTGGTTTTCAAAAAATTCATTTTGGGCATACTTTGGAATCAATGCACTAGATTTGGTAAAAATAATTTACACTAAAGCAAGAAACGTTGTATTTCCCAATTGTACCGGATCAGGAAAATCAATCTTATTCTCTCTATCTTGTTAGTTTGCAATATAAGTAGTTATTTTTAAAGACAATTTATAAATTAACGTACGACACTGCTTTCCTAATTGTACCAGATCAATCCTACACATCAATATTTTTATGTATTATTGAAGCTTATAATATTACAATGACGTTTACTGCCAATAATTATTTTAAATAATTATTGAGTTTAAATTTATAATCTCATTACTAATAAGTATTCGGTCGGCAAAATGAGGCCTACAGCAAGGCTTGAAACCTGCTTTAACGCGTCTTAAACATGCCTTAAACAGGTATACATGATAAAGTCAGCTTATATGTATTAATTAATATATGATTATAGTGATTATTTGTCCAATCCTGATAATAAGCGATAAATAAACTCTCCCTGTTTGGAAGCCTCTGCGGACGGAATATAAAGATTTTTCACGGAATGTAGTAAAAGCGGAATAAACTCTATTTTCGCGATTTAAAGACATATCGTTGAAATCTCCGACAGCGAGATAGCTCTGTAAAGCCGGCTTCCTTAGTATCTATTTACCAATGTCTATTAAGCGTTAGCTAGCGTTATTTTAATTGAAACTTATAGATCCTGGTTGTCAAAAATGGTTGTTGATACTGAAATCTGTGGTATAAAAATAGGAGATCGATACCCTACACATGTTATGGGTATTATTAACTTTAGTCCTGAATCCTTTTACGGAAATTCGGTCGTAAGTCCGGATTCCGCGCTTAAGACAGCTCAAAAAATGGTTGAGGAAGGAGCAACCTTTCTGGATCTAGGAGCTCGTTCAACCTGGTTACATGCCGAGCCCATTAGCAGGAAACAGGAACTTGAACGTATTTTGCCAGTGCTTGAAGCACTTGAAGGCAATGTGGATGCTGTGATTTCCGTGGATACGATGTTTTCTGAAATCGCAGAAGAGGCCCTTAAAAGGGGAGCTGATATCATAAATGATGTTTCCGGTTTTACAGCAGACCCCAGAATGATTGAAGTAGTGGCAGATTACGGATGTCCTGCTGTTGTCATGGCCTCAAATAAAGTACCGGGTGATCCTCTCGGAATGGATGCTATTATCGAATCTCTTGATTCTATCATACAGGCCGCTGAAGCAGGCGGCATAAATCCGGAAAAACTCATACTTGACCCTGCATCCGGCAGATGGATCGAAGAAAAACTTTCCATTTATGACTTTGAAACCCTTGACGATTTTGAACGCCTTAAAATTTTTGAAAAGCCTTTGTTAGCAGCTCTCTCAAGAAAATCTTTCATAGGAGATGTACTTGGAAAACCTGCAACTGAAAGGCTCTATGGCAGCCTGGCTGCAACAGCTATTGCAGTCTACAAAGGTGCTCATATCGTCCGTACGCATGATGTACCTGAGACCGTTGATGTTGTAAAGTTTTCAGGAGCTATCAGGAGCAGGCCAAGTATAGTAAAAGAGGGCAGGTATGAGGTCTCTGTGGTCGAGGTAAAGACACCACAGGATGCAGCCATTGCAATGCGGAAACTTGGAGTTACCACAATAGGCTCAAAGGTAATGCAGAATAAAAGTATCCATCTTATGCTGAAAATTCGTAATCTTACGACCACAGAGGCTTTGATAATAAAACAGGAGATACTTGCCCGAGGAGGAGATGCAGCCCTGACAAGGAATGCAGTTTCCCACGAAACGGAGATGACTGATGTGCTTGTAATGGGCACTCTGCTTCAGCTTGGACGCCTTGCCAGGAAACTTGAAGGGCAGGCGCGCTCCCTACCACTTATTGCCGAAATGATCCGCGAATGTATTGCAAAGCGGAGCGATCTGGAATATCGATATTTGAGGTAGTTATGATTATAACTTCAGCAAAACCCCTTGAAGAAATCCTGGCCCTGTTACAGGACGAAGATGACATATTTATTATCGGATGCAATGTCTGCGCTGCAAAACTGAAGACTGGTGGAGAACCCGAAGTGCTTGAGATGATCAGACAGCTTGAGAAAAACGGAAAGCATGTAGTGGGCTGGGCTCTTCCCACAGCAGCCTGCAGTGTCCGGTCTTTTGACTCCCTGGTCCAGAAAAATGAAAAAATAACTGAGGCACGCTGTATTCTGGTTATGGGCTGCGGTAGTGGAGTTTCAACGGTTGCCGGTGTTACGGAGGTGCCTGTATTCGGCTCAAATGATACGCTTTCTCTGGGAGGTTCAAGCGAAGGTAAGCTGCTTTTAGGCCAGTGCATAATGTGTGGAAAATGCACAATTGGTGAATTTGGAGGAATCTGTCCTAAATCACGGTGCCCAAAAGGACTTCTAAACGGGCCCTGTGGGGGAGCTATTGACGGGATGTGCGAAGTCAACAGAGAGAACGACTGTGTATGGACTTTGATTTATAATAGGTTGAAAAAAATCAATAGGCTTGATCTCCTTTACACAGTTCATGCCCCTCAGGAGCATAGAGTTGACTAAACTCATTTACAGTTTTTATTCAATATTTTAATCAGATTTTTTCCAGTGCTTAAAATGCATATATTTGTGCATCAACGCATGTCTGCTATAACCTTACTGAACTGCAAACCTCACTGGACTATGCAAAAACAGGATGATGCAGATTAAAGGTTTTGGAAATAATATTAACCGACTGATGCACTATCCAGGAGCATGGTTTTAAATAATTTCATCCCTAATATTCTACTCAATGCTCTTTAATTTTCGTGAAAAACTGAATTCCAGCAAATTTCTGGTTACTGCTGAAGTCTCCCCTCCTAAGGGCACAAAATTCTCAGTTTCCCTCGAAGATGCTCGCCAGCTCAAAGGTATTGCAGATGCTATAAATGTTACGGACAATCAGTGCTCAATTATGCACATGAGCTCCCTGGCTTTTAGCAAGCTTCTACTTGATGATGGGCACGAGCCTATTATGCAGCTCACCTGCCGGGACAGGAACAGGATAGGACTTCAGTCCGATCTTCTCGGAGCGTATGCTATGGGCATCAGGAACATCTGTGTGATGACAGGAGATTTTCCTTCGTGTGGAGATCACCCAGGTTCAAAACCTGTATACGATCTTGATTCCGTACAGCTCCTGCAACTTGTACGGAAGCTTGACTCAGGCATTAATTTTGCAGGAAACCAGCTGGATGGAGGGACCTCTTTCTGTGCAGGTGCGGTTTCTGGTATAGACCCTGAAAAACCTTTGCAACTCATAAAGCTTGAAAAAAAAGTCAGGTGTGGAGCTGACTTTATCCAGACTCAGGCAGTTTATGATGTGGGCATGTTTGAGGAGTTTATGGAGGCTATAAACCACCTTGAAGTGCCTGTAATTGCAGGCTTGATTCCTCTAAAATCTCTGGGTATGGCTAAATTCATGAACAAGAATATTTCGGGAATTCGTGTGCCTGAAGAAGTTATGCTTCGTGTAAAAGATGCACCTGATCCTGTCGAAGAAGGTCTTTCAATAGCTTCAGAGACTATAAAGGAGCTTATGAAACTCTCAAGAGGGGTTCATATTATGCCTGTAGGCTCTCATAAAAATACAGCAAGACTGCTTTCTATGGCTGGAATTTCCGGGAAATAATTCTCGTAAAGGTTTGAATCACTCTCTATCCCGGAAGACTCTTTTTCCTCTTTTTCAGCGGTAAGATTTTTTACTTCCTGTATTTTCCTCAGGCTTTTATTCTTATCAAGCACTTTATCTGGATATCTTCTCGAATCCTTTGGACATTTTCTCACATCTTTTTGAATACCTCCTCACATCTTTTTGAATACCTCCCCACATCTTTTTGGGAGCTGTCGGATACATTTATCAATATCTTCCGGCATTTTACGATTTGATTTCGCATTTATTTTAGATTCAGCAAACCAATCTAGTCATTAACTCCTAAAGGCAGCAGAGTATGAGTTCAGAAAATACTTCCATCCAGATGTTTGGAATTAAGACCCCTATTATAAGGGAAGGGGATGATATCGTACAGATTTTAGATAAGGCTCTGGAGGAAGCAGGGCTTGTCCCTATTGACGGGGATATTTTCGTACTTGCAGAATCTGCAGTTGGCACTGCGGAAAGAAGAGTCGTCAGGCTTGCAAGCGTGACTCCAGGCGAAAAGGCAAAGATACTTGGGGAACAGTACGGGATCGATCCCAGAGAAATGGAACTCGTGCTTCAGGAATGCGATGAGATTTTTGGGGGTGTGCCCGGAGCTGCCCTTACAATTACAAAAGGTGTTCTGGCTCCGAATGCAGGGATCGACGCTTCTAATGCCCCTGAAGGCTATGTAATCCTGCTCCCGGAAGACCCACGAAAAAGTTCCGAGATTATCAGGAGCCGGCTTGAGAAGCGTTATTCATGCAGGCTAGGGGTAATTATAGGAGACAGCAGGACCCAGCCTCTCAGGCTTGGTTGCTCAGGAATTGCACTTGGAGTTTCAGGCTTTGTGCCTGTGGAAGATGCGCGGGGAACCGACGATATCTACGGAAAACCTCTCCGTATTACATACAAGGCTGTAGCAGATAACCTTGTCTCGGCTGCCGAACTCCTTATGGGAGAAGCCGGGGAAAGAGTGCCGTGCGTGCTTATCCGTGGTGCTCCTGTAAGCATGATAAATGAGTCACCTGATATGCCAACGATCCCAATGGAAGGCTGTATGTACTTCGGCAACATAATAAAAGGTCGGCCCAAGGATAAAAACTGCGAGAAAAATGTATGAATCCTTAACGAGTTCCCTGATAAAAGCGAATTTTTATTTTTAAGTACTCTTCAATAAACTGAAAGTTTTTTAGAGTTATCTGATCTTCGTGAAGGAATTAGTACGCAAACCTAATAAACGGAGTACCAAGTCCAGATCTCATTCCTTCAGGAACTTACATTGGAGAGTCTGCAATACCTTTCTAATAATAAGTATATCCCAAAAAAAGAAAATCAAAGTTGCGCTGGCGCACCCCGCTGCAAGCAACGGGGTATG
>Ga0183101_1000636_pt1 | contig 27451 bp, 31 predicted proteins | sample Biomet3_FD_127790 | JGI IMG/M metagenome (GOLD analysis project Ga0183101, IMG submission 127790) | Microbial communities from bioreactor (seeded with sewage sludge) at LBNL, California, USA - Biofuel metagenome 3 | ecosystem: Engineered > Bioreactor > Anaerobic > Unclassified ...
GACAAACATCATTGATGGTTATTTGGAGGGCTATTTCCAAAACAAAAGGAATAAATTATCATTTATTGGGAATCCTTACAGCAAAAAAATCTTCATGGATAATCCCCGGGATAGCAAAGCTAAACTGCCCTCATTTTTATCATCATTTAGATATTCTACAAATTATTCAACAAAGAACATGATCCCTCTAAAAAGAAAAAATCTTTTACTCAAAACAGGTCCCCTGTACAAGATCTCACAAATAATTGCCAGCCGAAATTGCAATCTTATCCTTAAACATCAGGCTATTTCCGGAGCGGGAGATTCAAATCTTATGTTCATAATGACCAAGTGCAAAGCTGAGAACTTTTTTTTGGAGAGCGGAGAGCTTTTTGGATTCAAGTTCGCAGATGGTATTGATTACTTCCAGTCTGAAAATAATCTGCCAGTCGGTAATGAGAACCTTGTATATCGCAGCCAGGAAAATGAGATCACTCAAAGCATAGTCGAAGAGGTAAAGAAAATTAAAAAGGTAGTGTTCGATACCCAAGAAGCAATTGTAGTAAACTCTTCGAAGGACACTTTTCTGAACAATACCAACCTGAAGCAGAAAATAGACATAGAGTACATTTCAGAAAAAGTATGTCAGTTAATGGGTCACAAAATGAAAATTGAAGCAGAAAGGCGAGGTATCCTATAAATGGCATCGGAACTACTGAAGAAAATCCAAGGTGGAAACCTCTTAAGTAACGAAAGGGGAAAAAAGGGTTTTATTAAAGTCCTTGAAGGGAAGAAAAAGGATACGGAAATAAAGATTCTCTACTACCCAACTGAATATACAATGGAAAAAAGTAATACTTTTTCTGAAATAAACGTGCCAGGTCTGGAAACTCCGTACATCCAGTATTCGAGAGGGAACTCAGGCAGTATCTCCCTTGAAGTTTTTTACGATACATACAATGAAAGAAGCGACGTCAGAAAATATACGCAAGAATTGTCCGACCTCTTGAAGATAGACCCGGACCTCCATGCGCCTCCACCTCTGAGTTTTATCTGGGGGATGCCAAATAAAGAACCGTTTACATGTGTATTGGAGAAAGTAAGTGCAAAATATACGATGTTCCTCTCGGACGGGACACCCGTTAGAGCCAGACTCAATATTACTCTTAAAGAATTTAAAACAGCCCTCAATACGCGGGAAGAGAGCAAACAATCCCCTGACAAAACAAAAACCTATGTTACTAAAAGGGGGGATACTTTGTGGTTAATTGCCAATGAAAAGTACGGGGATCCTTATATGTGGAGGCCGATTGCGGATAAAAACAAAATAAAAAATCCGAGGTTTATTGAACCCGGTATTGAGCTGTTAATTCCCCCATTGGAGTGAGTTTTAATGACGTTCCCATCATCAGGCATTGCGGTCTATGCTCCCACCTTTACAGTCAAGCTGGAAGGCGAGGAGATTCCAACCGAAGACATAACCAGTATAGAGATTGATGAGCAGATTGAAAACTCAGGAATGTGTGTAATTTCATTCAACGATATGTTGGATATGAAAAAACAGAAATTCCGATGGCTTGATGACAACAGAATCCAGCCCGGAAATCTTATTGAGATTTCTTTTAGCTACGCTTCCAACTCAAAAAAAAGCACATTAGTATTCTTAGGCAGGATAAAATCTATTACTCATGATTTTGATTTTAGCGGCAAAACAGCACTGTCAGTTACAGGGTTCGACCTATCCCACGACCTCCAGGAAAGCTGGAGTGGAAATTGTGTTTACAACGATAAGACGTATTCAGAGATCGTCTCAAGTATAGCTTCCTCAAATAGTCTGGATAGTGGCACGGTAGATGACTCCGAACAGGTTTATGAAAATGTCTCCAGGCTGTTTGACGAAGATGATTATAAATTTATAAAAAGGCTCGCAGACCGTATTGGTTTTGAATTTTTTGTAAGGGAAAAATCATATTACTTTCGCAAACCGGAAGATGAGAAAGATGCGAAAATTATCTTTACAAACGGGATAAATATTACAACTTTTACTCCTAAAGTGAACAGTTCAACCATTGTCCATGAAGTTAAGATTATTTCTTGGGATAGATACAAGAAAGAGGTTATTTCTCAAACTGCCAGCTTGAAAGATATTGAAAACAGTGTATATATTCCTCAGGTGTTAAAAGGCCAACAACCTGTAAAAAAAATTACAAAAATTTTAAACGTACTTAGTGCAAAGGAAGCAAAAACACGTTCGATAGCGGAATTAAAAAGAAAAAATAAAAAATTGTTTACAGGTCGCTTGGAAATTATCGGAAATCCCTCCCTGCGTCCCGGAATAACAGTAAAAATAGAGAAAGTAGGAAACCGCTTCAGCGGGGTCTACTATATTGAAGAAGCAAAGCACATTATAAAGAAGGAAGGGTACCAGACAACACTTGAACTCAGGAGATGTAAGTAATGGACTTTGATGGATTCTTTAATTTCCGGGAAACGAGACAGCAAATCTCCGGTGTTGCAATTGCTCTTGTAAAAAGTACCAAGGACCCTGAAGGCCTTGGAAGGGTACAGATAAATTTACCCTGGAGAGGAAAAGAAAATGAAATGTACTGGGCCAGACTCGCAACTCTAATGGGAGGAAACGGGAGGGGAACCTTCTTCTACCCGGATGTGGACGATGAGGTACTTGTGGCATTCGAGCATGGAGATATAGACTCCCCTTATATAATTGGAGCACTCTGGAACAACCAGGATAAGCCTCCGGAAAAAAACAGCGATGGGAAAAACAATATTAAGATGATTAAAACCCGAACCGGTCACATAATAAAACTCGATGACACGGACGGAAGCGAAAAAATTGAGATCATAGACAAGACCGAGGGAAATAAAATCAGCATCGATTCAGCTAATAACAAAATTTCCATAGTGTCTGCAGGAGACATCGAGCTTCTTGCATCCGATGGAAAAATTACCATCGATGCCACGGAAATTGAAATAAAATCTTCAATTACCGTCAACACCAAGAAAATCGAAATAAAATCTTCAGATTCGGCAAAAATCGTAGCGTCGTCAGCCGTAATGGAACTGACAAATACAGGTGCCATGAACATCAAAGGTTCAACGGTGAATATTAACTGAGTCGAAACTTAATCCGCCCAGATTTCAATCAAATAAATCTCAATAAAAACCCTAACTGAATCATATTAAAAATCCTAACTTAGCCTCAAAAAATCAATAAATAGATCAGTGCAAGAGTCTTAAAATAAGGAGTCTAAAATATGGGAATGCCAGCAGCCAAGCAGGGAGACAAAATTGTTGGAGTTGATATCCATATAGTCATGATACCTAATCCAACAGGTCAAACTCCAACCCCACTTCCTCACCCGTTCAATGGAACCATTGACGGAAATCTCAGTAGCAACGTAAAGATAATGGGAAAGCCGGCAGCAACTGTAGATTCCACGGCAACAAACTCGCCTTCTCATGTTCCGCAGGGTGGACAGTTCCAGAAACCGCCTTCCAATAAGGCTACGATTAAGATGGGAAGTCCAACAGTGAAAATAAATGGAAAAATGGCAGCAAGGAACGGAGATATGGCAATGACCTGCAATGACCCTTCATACCTGCCTGTAGGAACTGTAATCGCAACAGGTACTGTTAATATCGGGTGAAAACTGATGGAAAAGGAATTTCTCGGAATTGGCTGGAAGTATCCGGTAGGTGTGGAAGCTGATGGGAGTATTTCAAGCTCCAGCTACGAGGAAAACATAAGGGAATCGATCCTGCTTATTCTGAGGACTGCAAAAGGCGAACGCTTGATGCGCCCGGAATTCGGCTGTTCTATACATGATTATGCCTACAGTACAATGGATACACTTATGCGGAGTATGATTGAAAACGCTGTATACGAAGCCCTTGTGGCCTGGGAGCCTCGCATTGAGGTAAATGAGATCAAAACCCTCACGGAAAAAGCCCTGGAAGGAAAACTTCTGATAAGTATAGATTACAAGGTGCGGAGGAGCAACACCCAGGTAAATCTTGTCTATCCGTTTTACCTGAAGGAAGGAACCTGAAGGATTAATACCTTAAGGATTAATTTAGTTGAAAATTAGACGAAATTTAGTCGAGTCCGGTCGGATATTCAGAAATCCTCTCTGTCAGGCCTGTCCGTGAGTAACGATGACAAAAAGAGGAATCCGAGGGGTCCAATGGAAAGAAAAACTCCGAAGATAAGGGAAACTACGGCAGATACGGTGCTGGAAAAGATTCAAAAGAAAGCGCCCTTCTATGTCCCGGAATGGACAACCGGAGCCGAAGGCGACTTCGGAAATGCCCTCTCCCGGATCTTTGCGGACATGGCCGAAAACCTTGTCAGTAACCTGAATGAAGCTCCCAGAAAACATCTCCTTTCTTTCCTTGATATGCTCAACTTTTCCCTCAGTCCTGCCAGACCCGCAAGTACGGTACTCTGTTTTGTCCCGGGTCCAAAGGCTCCGGAAAACGTAACCATCCCTGCCAAAACCCGTGTCACAGCCAAAAGCCCAGATGGAGAAACACTCTTTTTTGAGACCGAGAAAACATTTGCGATAACCCCTTCAAAACTTTGCTTTGTATGCAGCCTGGACCGGGAAAGAGACGCAATTTTCGACCACAGTTCCACTGTAGAGGGAACCGAGCCATCAACCCTGCTTTGTGGCACGAACAGGCAGAAACATGCTTTTTACATAGGGGATGAGGAACTCTTCAGGAAAGGAAAAGGAAAGATCAGCTTTACTCTCACGACCGAAGGGGCTGTTCCGGCAAGGGTGCTTGCTGAAGAAAAACTGTTTGTCTGGGAATATGCAGCTCCGGAAAGCGGGAAAGAAAAGGATAAAACGGAGATTACTGAATGGTTCCCATTTTCAGCAGCAAGGTTTTCAGGTGAAAAATTTGAGATTCTGAAGGGAGAAGAGGTAATCGGAAAGGGGAAAATACACGGGCTCGAAAGCCGATGGATTCGCTGCCGTTTGAAGGGAGAAGGAATCAAGGAACTCGAGCAGTTTTTCCTTGGCCCAGTTAAAGTAGATGTATCTGCTGAAGGGATAAAACCGGACTTTTTGTTTTACAATGATATCCCTCTCGAAGATGGAGAAGCAGGGATACAGCCCTTAGGGAGCAAACCGATCCTGTTTGACACCTTCTACATAGCCTGCTCGGAGGCTTTCTCAAGGCAGGGGTCCGAGGTTTTGATGGACTTTTATCTTAAACCCGGAAGGACAGGCCTTATTTCCAAAAAACCCGTGCTCTCATGGGAATACTGGAGCGGAGAAAGCTGGCGAAGCCTCAAAAAATATATGGATTTCAGCGCAAATATCGGGGAGAGCGAGGAAGGAAAAAGTGGTTATGAAGTAGAACTTCCTGAGCTTGAACTGGAAAATTTTCTGGTAAAGAACATAATAAAAACGGAAGCTGAAATGGAAGCTGAAAAGGAACCTAATGGAATTGGCAGAATCTTTATTTCAAAAGAAAAAGAAGATAGAAAAGAGGAAGAAGAAAATCTTTTACTTGTTCATGTGAACGTTAAAATCCGTGAAATGCCCCCAATGGCACCGGGAAGCATTAATGGAGAGGAAAATTACTGGATCCGGGTCAGGCTTATTGAAGGGATTTTCGGGAAAGAGTGCGTGATTTCGAAAAAGAACTCAATAATACCCGGAAGACCTCCAACGTATGAAATAGAACCCGAAGAATTCTACCCTCCCGAAATAAGAAAACTAATTCTCAGCTATTCCAATAAGAACGGAAGGGAGCCCGACTACCTCGTTTCCGAAAACAACCTGGCCTTTGTAGATAAGAGGAAAGAGCTGAAGCAGGCAGGATATTTCAAGCCTTTTGAAACGGTTTCCGAACCCCTGCCAGCAGTATATTTTGGCTTTACGTCCAAACTTGTGAAAGGCCCTCTTAGTCTGTTCATCAAGCTCGAGGAAACCTTTGTAGATCAGGGGTCTCCCGTGAAATTCGAATGGCAGTATCTTGCTGCAGGAAAGGGAAATCCAGGAGAAGAAGAATGGGAAGAACTTCAGGTTCTTGATGAAACCGGAGGACTTGCAAAAAGCGGAATTCTGGAATTCTTTGTCCCAGGGGAGATGAAGGCCTTGCAGTGCTGCGGCTCAAAAAATCCGTTATACTGGGTTCGGCTTCTGTTCACAGAAGGAAAAAGAACTCCCAGGATTTCAGGATTCTATCCTAACTGCATATGGGCACTCCAGGCAAAGACTGTTAAAGATGAAATTCTCGGTTCCGGTTTTAGAGAAGCAGGGCAGGAGCTTGAGCTAAGGAACAGACCTGTGGTGGATGCGGATGTCTGGGTAAACGAGGTAGACTGGCTTTCGGAAGGAGAAAAACAGGCTCTGCTTAATAAAAATGGAGCTCGAGACGTGGAGACAATAAAAGATAGCAGCGGTAGAATTTCGGAGTTCTGGGTCAGGTGGGAGGAAGTTTCAGATTTCAGCAGTTCGGATGGAAGGAGCCGGCACTATTTACTTGACCAGACTTTGGGTAAAATCCGCTTCGGGGATGGGATGCGAGGTATGATTCCACCTATGGGGATGAACAATATAAAAGCCAGCTACCGGACAGGAGGCGGAGAAGCTGGAAACCTTGAAGCTTTTTCGGTCATGAAATTATATAGCGCTCTAAAACACGTTGATGCAGTGTACAACCCTGCCGCTTCCGAGGGAGGGGCCAGGACCGAGAGCCTGGAGGAACTGGTAGAACGAGCTCCGGCTACATTCAAACACAGAGGCCGGGCAGTAAGTGAGGAGGATGTTATATACCTCACAAAAGAAGCCTCACGAAAAATAGGAAAGGTAAAAGTGCTTTCAGGTTCAGATGAAGAAGGGAACAGAGTGCCGGGGCTGATGACTGTTTTAATAGTTCCCGATCTTCCTGACCCAAAACCTGTCCCTACTCCCGAAATTCTGCAAATCGTCGAAACTTATCTGAAAGAGAGAACTTCGAATATAGGGAAACTGAAGGTAGCATGTCCTGTTTATTACCAGGTGAACGTAAGTACAGAACTGGTTACAACAGACCTTGAAGCTGTAAGTGAAATTGAAAACCAGGTGAAAAGGAAGATTGAAGATTTTTTACATCCTTTGAAAGGGGGGAAAAAAGGAGAAGGCTGGGACTTCGGTCAGATTCCTTCGACCTCAGATTTTTATTCCCTTTTATCCGATTTAAACGGAGTCAGTTACATAAAAGATCTTGATATAACTTTCAAAACCGAGGACGGAACTCCTGAAAACCTTTCCGGACCTGCCGGACTCTGCACCCTCCCCGAATCGATCCTGCCCTGCAACGGGAAACATGAGATCAACCTGCTATGGGAATCCGAGAGGGAGGAGTATATATGACGCTGCCGATTCCGAACCTGGATAACCGAACCTTTGAGCAGCTCCTGCAAGAAGCCAGAAAGTCCATCTCTAACTATGCCTCTCAATGGACAAACCATAACCCTGCCGACCCTGGGATCACACTTATAGAACTCTTTGCCTGGCTGGCTGAAATTACCAGTTACAGGATTAATCTCGTTACCGATGAGCACCGTCTCAAATACCTGAAACTGCTTGGAATCAGGCCCCAGGGCATTTTACCTGCTACTGTTGACCTCAGTTTTGAGGTGGAAGAGGTAATACATCTCGAGAAAGGTACAGTTTTTCTGGCCGAAAAAGCCGGTGAGAATATAGAATTTGAACTTTCTGAGGACATTACTGTCTTCCCTGTTCAGCTCGAAAAAATAATTGTAAATGAAATGTCTGTATTTTTATCTGAGGCCTCGTCCAGAAGTTTTTCACAGGCTCCAAAACTCTCTAAAGGGGTTTTCGACCGAACAGTTGCAAACTCTAAAGAAGACCTTTTTTTCGCACCTTTTGGCCTGGAGACCAGGAAAAACAGTGAACTATACCTGGGCTTCAAGCTTAAAACCCAAAAAATCATAAGTCCGGAACTGGAATATCCCTATGAATCACTTAATTTAATGTGCTATCTCTATGAAAAAGACCTTATTCAACCGGGAAAACATGGAGACGAAGCCGAATATTCCTTCGAAAACGCAAAACTGAAGTGGGAGATCTACCTTCTGTCCCCTGAAGGAAAACAATGGAAGGAAGTTTTCCCTGAAGACAGGACACAAAACTTCAGGAAAAGCGGTAGCCTGCTTTTCACGGACCTTAAAGGCTGGGTCTGCTCATCTCTTGAAGCCTTGCGTTCCCTGGAGAACGAAGAGAAATGTTTCTGGCTGCGTTGCACCCTTCTTGAGTCTGAATACGAGTACCCGCCAAGAATCGAAAAGATCAACCTGAATGTGACAACCGTTATCCAGAAAAAGAGAGTGACTGACGGGATACTTGAAAAAAGCAATGGGTTTCCCGGACAGGCTTTCAAACTGCCTGAAACCCCGGTTCTCAGGGGAAGCCTCAAACTGGCTCTTGCAGGTGAAGAGTGGAAGGAAGTTGAGGACTTTGACGGTTCTGGGCCCAAAAGCCCTCATTTTACACTGGACAGTATGAAAGGGGAAATCCGCTTCGGGGATGGACTTCAGGGAAAAGTCCCCCCAGAAGATACCGAAATTCAGGCTCTTGAATACGAGACCTCAAGAGGAGATCAGGGAAACCTCCCGGCTGGCTCCAGGTGGGCAGTAAATGGGGAAAAATTTGAGGGACTGGAAATAAGCAACCTCAAACTCGCGGTCGGCGGAAAGAAGGAAGAAAGTATAGATGAGGCCTTCGAACGTTTCATCAGGGACCTGAAAGTTCCATACAGGGTAGTTACTTCAGAGGACTTCGAATACATTGCTTGCGAGACCCCTGGCCTGAGGATAGCACAGGCAAAAGTTATCCCAAATTTCGACCCTTACAGACAGGTCGAAAAAGAAGGCGTGGTAACCGTAGTTATAATTCCATTCAGCCCGCTTGACGTTTTAGAAACTCCGCCCGAGCCTTCCCCAGGTTTCAGAACAGCGGTTGCCAGGCACCTGGAGAAGCACCGTTTACTCGGAACCCGTGTATATGTGGTTTCTCCGAAATATGTCAAGGTTCAGGTGAAAGTTACCCTGGAAGTTTCGAAAGGCTTTTTCGAGCAGGAAATCCAAAAAACGGTCCTTGGAAAACTTAACCTTTATCTCCACCCGGCAAAAGGAGGCAAAAACGGGAAAGGATGGCCAGTCGGAAAATCGGTTTACCGCTCGGAAATTTACCGGCTGATTATGGAAACCGAAGGCGTGAGTCTGATACAGAAAATTAATATTTCTTCCCAAAACGGGGCAAACCTGGACGAAAATGGAGACCTGATACTGACTTCAAGGACAGCTACGGTTTATTCCGGAGAGCACTCGGTGGAAATAAAGGCCTTTTGAAAAACAATCTTTTTCAAAAAAGGCTTGCCCGCAAACCTTTTCAAAAAAGGTTTGATCGAAAACGACATGACGGCGTGATCAACCGGCGCAACGGTTGATAGAAAAGCCTTTTTTTAAAAGGCTTGGTAGGGAGAAAGGAGCATGCAGGAGAGTAAGTATAAAAGGATCAATACAAAGTCCCTTTTCGGAGAGTTCAAAAGTGGACTTGAAAACCTGAAACTGACAGAAGAAGGGCTTCGCCTGACCCGCAGGGGACTCTATAAGCCAGGGGACGATATCCTCAATGAACCTGACATGGAAATGCGGGATGTTGATACCGATGAATGTGATGTCGTTTATGTCCTTGACAGAAAGAGCGCCTCTATTCTTACCTGCCACCAGGATTTTGAAAAGCTCCGATTTCCTGCTTACGTGTCAGGAGCTCTTGCTTCGGTACTTAAAGCTCCTGAAGGCATAACTGTCGATGAAAACTCGGTTTATGTAATCGGCACATTAAGAGTTCCTGATGGGGAGAAAAAAGAAGCTCTTGTTGCCTTTGGAAAAAAAGACCTTAAAATCCTCTGGACGGTTGCTGAAGGGCCTGATGGGCTCACCCTTACAGACCTCATTGATCTTGATATGGATTCTGCCGGAAACCTGTACGTCCTTGAAAAAGGCAGACACCGAGTTCTCAAACTCTCCCTTTCCAGCAGAGAAAGGGGTTTTTCCGAAGTAGGAGGGGTCGAGTTACAGGAGCCAGAAAATATCTATGTTGATACTGAAGGGAAGCTGCAGATTTTTGACAGTAAGGCAGGATATTTTGTACTTGGAACAAATGGTATTGCAGAAAAAATGGACATTACCTCCTCCATGCAGGGAATGGTTAACAGAAGGCGGGCTCATGACTCAAAAAATAACATGTACCTTATCAGCGAGACCGGAACAAGGCTGCGACTCCTCGAATATATTGAGGAATATAGCCCTGACTCTGAAGGGGTTTTCAAAGGAACGTACATCTCAAAGCCCGTGGACAGTCAGGTCCAGAAGACCAGATGGTATCGTTTCATGCTGGAAGGCAGTTTTCCCAGAGGGACAAAGGTCGAATTTCATTACTACATATCGGATGAATTTCTGGACGAAAATGAGTTGAGAGAACTTCATGAGAAATGGGAGGAAGGGCTTCCAGGGAGTTCGGTTGTCCAGGGAGAGACAGAAAGGGATGCACTCTTCCGGACAGAATGTGAAGGGCGTTATCTCTGGTTCAGGATCACCCTTGTAGGGACTGAAAAGCTCTCACCGGAGGTGTCTGCGGTCACAATTTTTTTCCCAAAGGTTTCCTATCTGGAATACCTGCCTTCAGTTTACAGTGAAAATCCTGCAAACAGGAATTTTCTTGATCGTTTTCTTGCTATTTTCGAGAGCCTTTTTTTTGAAATTGATTTTACAATTGACCATCTGGGTAGGTGGTTTGATGCTTCAGGCACTCCCCCGGAATTTCTGGAGTGGTTGTCGAGCTGGGTAGCCGCCAATCAGGGAAGAGGAGAAAGGATAACCCGAAAAAAAGTTTCGGAGGCAAAGCAGAGGGAGTTAATTTTCCAGGCGGTTTCAATGTACCGGGAAAGAGGGACTCGGCAAGGGCTTGAAGATCTCATTTTCCTGTACACCGGGAAGAAACCAATCATAATTGAAAATCTCCCTGCAGGCTGCATAAAAAGAAGATCTGGATATGAAAATCGAAAGGAAAATAAAAGGCATGAGCGCCAGAAAGGGGATAATTCAAAGAATGAGAGCCCGAAGAAAAACAGAAATCCTGAACAAAAAAAGTTTCTCTTTTTCCCTTCGGAAGAAGCAAGAGTGAAACGTCCTGATGGAAAAGGAAACGGCAGGAAGGAAGATTCCCTGCATGATGTCCTCTATGGAGGAGAAAATTTCAGTTTTGTCGTTTTATTCGAAGAAAAACCGGAAGAAGCTGAGCTGGAACTTATAAAGGATATAATAGAAGAAGAGAAGCCGGCCTATACGACCTACAGAATAAAGGTGCTCGAACCCTGGTTCTATCTGGATGGCCATACTTACCTGGGTAAAAATACAATGTTAAGACGCCCCGAGTTCCTGCTTGGCAAAAGCTCTGTTCTGGGCAGAGATACCGCGCTAGGAGTGGAAAAAAGCCCTGATATTGCTGACAGAGATGAAAATCATGCTCACAATCGGACAGGTTACTTCCAGTAAATGTCTGGAAGGCTACTTTCAGTAAAGGTATGGATTATTTTTAAAGGAGATTTGGACATGTTAGAAAATGGAGAGGAAAAAGAGGAATTCGCACTGCATCAGTTCCAGAGGAACAGGTATTTTTATGGAAAACTGATGACTGTCAGGGATTTCGAGCTCGAGCAGGAATATTTTAATGGGAAGCGTTATTTGCTTAACAGGCTAATTCACGGCAAAGGCCTCTTATGCGGGTTCTCTAACCTTGAACTGTTTACGGAAGGCTCGGATGAGGTAAAGATAAGATTCAGAGATGGGGGCATAGCCCTGGATGCCCTGGGAAGGGAAATCGTTGTTCCCATAGATATGGAGAAAAAGGTTTTGACCGGGGACGGAATTCCCTTAAAGAAGCCGGAATTCATAAGTCCAACCTACCTTTTTCTAAAGTACAGCTCTGCCCCTTCCGAATTTGTAAGAGCGGCTTCAAACCCTCTGAGTTGTGAGGAGATTACCTGCCCAAACAGAATCCTGGAAGATTTTGAGGTAATTGCAACCTTTGAGTATCCGACAGAGAACGAAAATAAAAAATTATCCGTATCATGTACGGCATGCGAAGAAGCCGATGAGAAAATCTTCTTTGCCGCAGTCAATGACGACCTCTCGATCAATGAAGAAGAAAACTCCCACAGGCATTCTCTCCAGACCCGGAGTGAAGAAGCCGCAATGAAAACAAGTGCAACAGGGGTTGTGTACTTCAAGCAGCCCACTGTAAATTCCATCACCTCTTCCCTTATTGATCCCAAACTGGGCACAGGACCGATTTTCGTTCAACTGGGCCTGGAAACGGAAGAAAACCAGATCCTGACAGGGTATGCCGGGGCTGGCATGAAAAACGGTTATTCCGGGCTCCAGCTCCAAACTACTCTTGATCCTTCCTCAGGCAAGTTCAGCGTACAGGTAACTTTCGAAGATGAAAGCGAGAGGAGATCGGTCAGGGTTCGCTGGTGGGCTTCAAGGGCTGATACACGCTACAGGACTGAAGAAGTCAAATCCGATGTTATTCTAACAAAATACAGGTTTGTATCCGATCCGGATGTCAAAGTAAAGCTCGTGGAAAACGGCCTGTGTGAATCCGGGGCCAAGAACTGCATTGAGTCCGGAGTCATACGCGGAGGAGACCATTATGCCAGGATAGGAAATGATGTTGCCCTGAACGGAAACCCGAAAAAACTGGCCGAAATCGTCAGGGAACAACAGAATAAAGACGAAACGAAACAACTTTACACGGAATGGGAAGTCGGTGGTGGCTGGATCCTGAAAGTGGAGAACTTCGACAGCACGTTAAAGCCTCCGGTAGTCGAAATTAAACTCTATTTCGAAAACGAAGAACTGAAGTCCTTCGAAGTCTCGAAGGGGGACCTTATCACCTACTGCGAAGACATTGCAGGAGAAACCGGAGTGCCGCTCTTTGTGACTTATGTCGATGATATATATATTCCGGGAATTAAGAGTCTGATCGGGAAAGAAGCAAAGGTCATTTTAAAATACACCTGGGCAATATCAAAAAATATCAGAATTCTTGATTAAAATCCTGATAGAAAAAATGGGAAAGAAAAGGAAATTGAGTTAAAAAAAGGATACTGAATTTTTCCTTTTCTTCAAGTCTCATTTTATAACTCATTAAGCTGTATGATATATCAGGATCCTATCCCAAAAGTTACTTTACTCTTAATCATTGGGAATTCTCAGAATTATTTTCATGATCATGAGCTTGATTGATTATTCAAAATACAAGGTATAGGAAGCAAATTTCAAGTTTTGGGATGAACTCCAGGTTAATCAGGTTATGAATTCTTCTTGTTTCTCCATTTCGGATTTTCGAGGAAGCCATCTCTTTCTTGATAAGGACAGTTAATTTTCCTGATTTATTTATCTTCAACTGAATATGAAACAGATTCAGGCTGAGCTGAAGTAGAAGAAAGCTTTCTTCTTAAGAATTCTCCAATCTTAAATTCTCCTTTGTAAAATGGGATTGCGATCAGGTGAATAATTAGAGATAGAATTATAACGTTTAACATGCCAATCAAAATCGACAGATAGGGAACTCCAAAATGCTGTTTTGTCTCATATTCGTGATATAACATGTTAAAATACATATTTGAAAGCCAATCCATACTGCTCACAATGGGAATATCCCAGGGGCACCTTCCGAATACGAACCACAGGTACATTCCAGTCACAAAAATAAAGGTTCCTGTTAAGGAGTTTACCGATTTCAGGTAGAAAGGTTTCATTCCAAACAGAGCGATTTTTATAGGAACATTATTTTTCGTATAAGTAAAGTAGAAAATTATCAATCCAAGAACGGATAAAAAAATTCCCCAATTCTGTAAATTTCCTATTATGGGATAGGAAACTAAATTCTTCGGATCTCTTATTATCAATATACTTGTGTTTTTATTATTTGATGATGATCTATTTCCATCGAGAGGATCCCAGTAAAAACCACTGGCGTTAATCTCATTTTCGCCTATATGATTCTGATTCCATTGATGAGCAAAGTTCCCAGCTGAAATAACTGCATAAGTCTCATGAATAGTTTTATTACTCTTAATCGTAAAGTTATTATCAGTACTCAAACTATTATCACTATTACTGTCACCCCAATCAATTTCAGTAGTGGTTTCCTTTATAGTCCGGCTATCTTCACTTGTAAGGTTATCTGTATTAATAAAAGTGGCATTGAGAGTGACATTGAAAGAATAACCGTTACCTACATACCCACAGTATATATCACTGGAGTTGGACGAATTCTCACTGTTCTCTGTAAAATTAGCTGGAATTAAAACGTTATAAGTTTTATTGCAACCAGAGCCTTCGTTGTCTTCCAGCATGAGAAAATTCTGAACTTTTATTGTGCAATTGTCTCTGATCTCAACAGGAGCCCAGTAAGAAACGTTTATAGGATCTTCACCCTTAAACACTCCTACAGAGACGTAATAGGTACCGTTTTTATTCCATATATGGGTACAATTTGAAAGGCTTATGGTATTATTTATAGGGCGATGATGAGTTGTATTGTTCATTTCGACAGGAGTAAAATCATTTGGATCACTCTTACAATTCCAGTAAAATACCATAGTCATATCATCTGAAAATAAAGAACGATTGTATTCCGTGGTAAAATTATAAAGCTTGCCTGGATATCCCCAGATTTTATATTCACTTACCGGCGAACTTAGGCCATCCCAGTGATGAGTGTATTTACTTTCGTTAAATGAATAATTTGTAGGGACTTCTGCGCTTCCCAACCCTACAAATCCTACAGTAAAAAAAAGAAAGACAAGAAAAAGCGAGCAGGCTGAGCGCAGATTTTTCGTCATACAACTATTTAACAAGTTTAATAAACATATAAAGATTTGGTTTATCTTCATAATACTGTTTTTTTTAAAGTTTTTAGAAATAGACAACTTGCATGGATCAGCCTAAAAATCGAAGAAAATTTATAAAGATATAAAGGCTATTTATAATGTAAAGAATTCCGTACCATTAGAACCTCAAGTTTGTTCAGTTTTTTATTCACGATATTTCAAGTCAAAGTATTATCACTCATAAATTAATATAGCATATTGATGTATGAAAATTCTCATCCCAGCCGCATTAAGCCAATTAAAGCCCTTACCTTTGGGGAAGCCCTTTTTGATATTATCAGAGGTTCAGCCCACCTTGGAGGAGCTCCGCTGAACCTTGCAGCCCATCTTGCAAAACTGGGAGCAAAACCGGCTGTGATCACGGCAGTCGGAAGAGATGAACTTGGAAAAAGCCTGCTTGCCAGGGCTAAAGCAATGGGGATTGACACCTCTTACATCTTAATTGATAAAAAAAGGCCTACAGGAACGGTTACTGTTCAACTTCAGGCTGAAGGAATTCCGGTTTTCACGATTAACAAAGGCGTTGCCTGGGATGCAATTACACCGGGAGAAAAGGATTTTGAGGCTCTTTCCAGGGAAGAATGGGATGTTTTCTGCTTTGGAACCCTTGCCCAGAGGACGGAAGAAAACCGAAAAACTCTGGAAAGGCTATTTTCGGAAATAAAATCAAAATATTTTTTTTATGATGTAAATTTGAGGACAGGGAATTACAAAAAAGAATGGATACTGTCTTCGCTAGAACATACAACGATTTTAAAGCTGAATGAGGAAGAAGCCGCCACTATTTCCTGCATGCTTTCTGGCACTCCCGGCACCTGCAAACCTCTTACTTCTTACAAAGCTTTCTGCCGCCTGGTTACTGAAAAATATCCTGAAATTTCCGTGATCTGCATATCAAGAGGGCCCGGAGGAGCCGCTGTTTATCATAAAGGCGTTTATGAGGAGGTAAAAACCACTCCTGTCGAGGTTGCAGACACTGTCGGAGCCGGAGACGCCTTTTCCGCAGGCTTTCTGTACACCTTCCTCTCAGGGTACGGAGTTTCAAAAGCTGCTTCAATCGCCTGCATCCTTGGAACGTATGTTGCATCAAAACCAGGTTCGGTTCCTGATTATTCAAAAGAGCTTATGAAAGAACTCAGGGCTCAAGGATTAAATCTGAGCTTGATCAAAAATTAAATTTGAATTTGATCAAAACCTGAGCTTGATTATGAATGACCAAGTTAAGTGAACTCAATTAAAAATTAAGGAAAAATAGTTATAAAATAGATTGAACTTCTCGGCATCACAATCTTTTAGAATGGAATTCCCCACAGAGGGTACCACTTTTCTACATTTTCTTCGATAGGCATTTCCCTTTCCATTTCCGATCTCAACTTAAATTCAAAGGGGCTGTCTCTCTGCTTGCCGGAAAGTGGGATAAAGGGATAATAAGTTCCCTGCTTAAAATTGTAGATCCAGTAAACAGTTTCTCCGCGGCCAGATTTTCCGGCTTCGGGTTCACTGTCAAACCTGTAAATGGCACAGAGAAGCTGCCCGCCAAAGCCGCGTTCTTCAAGGGTTTCACTTACAAGGTGAATGTTTGCAACAAGGTCTTCTAAATCCGGGTCTTTAAAAATAGCCCACAGGAAATTGAACTCGTCTTTTTCCAGCCTGAACTCGGTTTCTGTTTCTTTTGAACTGTATTCCAGAAGCTCCTGGATCTCTTTTCGTGTAGATTCGTACGCTGAAGCCCCTATTGGCTTAAAGCAGATTCCTGCCGATCCTGAGGGTTTTAAACCGAGATTGCTTTCCAGAGTGATACTGGCTGTAGACATTGCAAATAGTTTCTCACTTTTTGCTTTTGGAAGCGTACTCTTCCCGAGAACTGCGTCCACTAAATCACGAAGACCCATTTAGTTTCTCCTTATTAAGTGCGTCCTTAATTCGTATTATGAATTCGTTTTTTTGATTCGTGCCTGTTAATGAGGGTTTATGACCTGGATTTGTCCTATAACTAGAATTCTCCCTGTGACAAGGATTTGTCCTATAACTAAAATTCTCCCTGTGACAAGGATTTGTCCTATAACTAAAATTCTCCCTGTGACAAGGATTTGCCCTGTGACCTGGATTTTACTAGTACACCAGGTTAGCCCAGATCCTGCTGCATCTGTTCAAGTTTGGCTATTCTTTTTTCCACAGACGGGTGAGTGGAAAACAGATCCATTATGGAAGAGCCTGAGATTGCAGGAATGATGAAAAAGGCATTCATTCCTTCTACTGACCTGAGGTCTTCGCTCGGGACCCTGGCCATGACTCCGCTTATCTTCATTAAAGCCGATGCAAGGTTCGACGGCTGTCCGGTAATAATGGCTGCACCCCTGTCTGCGGCATATTCCCTGTAGCGGGAAAGGGCTCGAATAAGTAGGAAACTGATAGCCCAGACTGCAAGTGAAACTAGCCAGACAAGCAAAACGCCTCCGCCTTCTTTTTTCCTGTCTCCTCCCATATCTCCAAAGTAGAGGACGTAACGGGCGAAGTAAAAAGCCAGAGTTGAGATGAAACTGGCAATTGTCATGATAGCCATATCCCTATTCTTGACATGGGTAAGTTCGTGAGCAAGCACGGCCTCAAGTTCGGCTGGAGAGAGTTTGTCCATAATTCCTGTTGTAACTGCAACAACAGCGTTGTTCTGGTTTCGGCCTGTTGCAAAAGCATTCGGAATCTGAGTCCTGACAATCGCCACCTGCGGTTTCGGGAGATCAGCTATTGCGCAGAGCCGCGTAATTATCCCATGCAGTTGTGGGGCTTCGCTTTCAGAAACGATCTGTGCGCCGGTTGACCACAGCACCAGTTTATCCGAGTAAAAGTACTGGATGGCCATGAAAGAGCCTACAAAAAGCATCATGACCACTGTTGGAGTCCCGTTGTACGAGAGAAACACCAGGAATAAAAAGTAAACTGCTGCCAGAAGAAACATCGTGAAAATCATCCGTCCCTGAAGTCCCAAATCTCGTTCCCACTTTCGTTTCATTGATTACTGCTCCTGAATATGATTTATGTAGTATAATTTATGTGTTGAATTATGCTTAGGCACGATTTCAATCGATTACTTCTGAAGTAAAGTGCTGTTGCAGTGAATTGCAACTGAAGTAAATTGCGATTATAGTTCGTTATATGCAGTTCAAGTTAAGCGCGCTTTAAATGATTATTAAGTCTGAGTTTAAATTATAATTAAACCTATGTTAAATGAAATATTAAAGTTACAAATATTAAATCTGAAGATATCAAACATACTGATATTAAACTTATAAATATAGCTTCCGTTAAATGGAAACCAAGTCTGATTGAGTGTACTTATAAGTGTTGACCTTATAAGTGTCGACCTTATAAGTGTTGACCTGTAAATCAAAGAAGGCTGAGCATAATATGAAAAACTTTTTTAAGACTATGAAAAACTTTTATTAAAACTTGGGTAAGGATTACGAAGGTATAACATGACTGTTAGATCCCAGAGAATGCGGTAAAGCTCCTTTTTAACTAGAAATCCTGATATGTAAAATAGTAAAAGAAGGAAGTCTCGCCTTCACTCTCGGTCATGATCATGAGCGGCTCTTCGCACCAATGAGGTATAAAAACCACCCGTTAATAAAAAGAGCCTATAGATACCGAAAAAATGCCGTGTCAATTACTTTTAGACAGGTCCAGAGAATCATAATTTCTTCTAAATATGCGGTGACTTACAGCCAAAATATATTCAAGCTTAACTTATAAAAGCTATAGTTGTTTTTTAGAAAAAAGCTAAGAAATTAACGCTGAGGGGGAGAACTGAACTTTCTAAAGTTCAAATCCCCGCCCCGCGCCTCACTCATTAGCTGAATTGAAGTAAACCCTTTAACGTTCTGGAGAAGGTCGAGAACGAACTTTGAAAAAAGTTTTCCTTCTCTCAGCCCAGGGACCTGTTACCAGCAGGCCTACAAAACAGCTATAATACTTATTATATTTCCTCATGATAAATAAGCTTTTATACGAAAAAATACCAACTAAAGTTTAGCTAAGAACTTTACCAGAGTTCCTAGACTACTGAATGAGAACGAACAATGAGAAATACACCAACTGATAGCGTCAGCTCTCAAACAACTTCCAACAGTAACGCAAATGAACGCCCAAACTCTTTCCTAGAGTTTCATGAAAGAATTGTAACATGTTGTCCTGTCTGCGGGTCACCTAGCATATACAAACATTCACGCTCAAAAATATACACTTGCAGGCACTGTAAAGCATCTTTCACAGACCCAGCTACAACTAAAAACTTCACAAAAAACCGTGGTATCGGAAAACGCCCATCAATTTTCAAGGTCAAGGAGGCGCAGGCATGAACCACAAAATCGCTCTCCCTTACAAATACGAACTCTGCGAAATCTGCAGACAGGTTCATGTCCCGGTAACTGCTCCACTCGTAAACGGAAAGCGTCTTTGCTCCGGCTGCGCTCCGATTGAATACGGTTCACTCAATCAAAAATCAGCATACAGCCGTGAATATACAAAAGCTCAAAATGCACACCTGCGGTACATCAACGCTCGAAACCTCCAACATGCACAGGGGGCGGTCTAAATGTCCGCTTCTACTGGCATATACTCTGTTCTCTGCCTCCTGGACCTTACAGCCCTCATGCTCTGGTGCTGCTTCTGTCTCCTTAAGGGGGTGGGGCTGTGAGATCCTTCACCCACAAAACCAGACAAGAAACGCTCAAATCTCACCTAACCGAGCTTCAACTTCCAAAAACAGAACGCATAAGAAACCTGTTTCAGACTCCAAACCTGGAACTCTTCTACCAAACCAACCTCCCGGAGGTGACACAATGATCTGTCCAGTTTGCAAATTCAACGGCCAGCCGCACGAAGAGCGCAGAAACGTAGAAACTCTTCACTCCTGCCCTCAATGCGGGGTTCTTCTCAAAGCTGAACCAACGGTCACACGCGCAAAACCTCAAGACCTTCAAACCTTTCTGGAGGCGTTGCAAAATGCAGCCTAACATCTGCCAAATCTTCCTCCAAAGCGTAGACCTTCACAAAATAGGTCTCACAGAAAAAGCCAGGATCTACAGAGAATTTGCATACGCATATGTTTCGCAGGGGGTGAGGCAGTGACCCCCAACGAACCTGATACTATCCTACTATGCCCAGGAGGGGACGACCCGAAACCCTGCGCAATATGCAACGCTCCGGTGTACTCTGAACTGCAGCAAGTCTTCACAGAAGACACCTACGGATTAGTGCTTTGCTGTGACTGTGAATTCTCCTTCTTCTGGGAAGCCTACATAAAGCTCAAACAAGGCTTCCCAGAAGAAGCCAGGATATACAGGGATTTTGCTTACCTGCACGTTCCGGAGGCAGGGCAATGAACTACCAGGCTTCACACTCTCGTTTCTCTATAGAGCTCCTAACAACCATCTGCGGACTCTCTGGAGTAATCCTCCTTTCTGAAGGCAACACTCTAGTATCTCAGGGTTTCTTCTGCATATCAAACCCCTTGCTCGCTCTAACCTCCTGGGCTGCAGGTGCAAAAACCACAGCCTTCCTCTTCTTAATTTATTGGGCATTCTCTATCCGTGGTGTCCTTCTCTGCCTGGGGGTGCTCTAAGTGACCACCGAATCACAGACCGCAGCAGCTCAAAACGGCTGCAACATGGAGCGCATTATACAACAACTATACCCAGGCGCAAAGCTCGAATACACAGGCCTGATAGATGCAACAATAGACGGGGTAAGAATAGAAATTAAATCCTGTCAGGATCACGTCAAAGGCTCCAGTACATCAGGCGGTACACGCTCAGGACGTTTCGTATTCAGCGAAGAGCAACACAAGGCGCTCATTGAAAACTCAGGGGAATATATTTTCCTGGTCCACACTGCCGGAGTCCCCTTCCTATTTTTCAGAGTCCCGGCCAGAAACGTTCCACTATCCGAATTCTCAGGAATAAAAAGCGTATGCTGGAAAACCATCATAACGGGGGCTGTAGCATGAACCTTCACTCTTCTGATATTCGGCCTGAAATCTTAGGATTTGCTGCGGCAATGGAACGGACAATGAGAAAGCACGATCCAGAAAAAGGCGATTCATGGACAGACTGTGATCTTGAATTCCTAATCACCAAACTCAAAGAAGAGTTTGGAGAAGTCATCACTTCCATTGATAGTGAGCAGTCCCCAAAAATATCAAAAGACACCATAGACGAACTTGTAGACCTTGCAAACATCGCTATGATGTTAAGGTATCGGGGTATACTTTCGGGGGCTTTAAAGTGAGACGCAATAGCCTTGGTCTTATCCCTGCCTCCTACTGGCTCCTTCTGGAAGAAGAACAAGAAGAAGTTTCCAGCCTCATGAAAATCTACAATGCAAACTCAATAGGCGAGACTTTCAGCAACCCTGAAACCTTTTACAACCAGGTCCTAAGAGGTCCACGGGCTTCCACTATAGCCGTCAAGGTGGTGCACTAAATGCCTTCTTCTCTTATTTTCTCGCACTGTAAACGATGCGGCCGGAAAATCTCAAATCCCAAAGCTCAGGCTATCGGATACGGTAAGACTTGTTTCCGCCGGTATCAAGCAGAACAAGCACTTAAAAACGGAATGGCAAAAGGCGAGCAGGGTCAGGAATCCCTAATCTCCTTTATTTTCTAAACTCTCACTCTTTTTATTTTTTCTAAATGCAAAATATAGGGGGTTCCTGCGCTCATGTCTCTCTCATCTTCTCAACAGAAGACTATCCAGGATTTCTGTCTAAACGAACCAAAGACAGTATCTCAAATAGCCTCAAAACTCTTGCTCGAAGGTAAAAGCGCCATCATGCAGCTTTACAACTTTTTCAAAACCAAGACAGCAAAAACATTATTCTATATAGAAAACTCAGACGGGTTTCTATGGATACGAACAAATCCACTTTTTTTTATCCCAAAAAAGCTAGACTTGATACATCAAGAGCAAAGTTCACCAGATACCAAAATCGACAGCGGCAAAGCCTACAAAAAATTAGAAGGGTTGAAAAGGACCTGCCCGGAAAAAACCGAAGCTGCATTAATATTAAACAGGGTAAATAAATTCTGTTACTACGACAACGAAAAAAAAGAATTCACATACCTTAACACAGCAAAAGACGACATAGATAAGCTTTTTTCGGCATACTGCAACCGCGTAAAGCTTGAAAGAATCGTCGTAACCTGCGCCCCAGACGGCAACCCGGTATTCTCTCACGACATGGTACTTCCCTACAAAACCCGTTTCACAGACCCAGCCAGACAGCAGGAAGTAATCGAAGGCTTCCGGGCAGCCTACAAAAAAGCCAGTAAAAAACACATGAAAGGCGTATTTCTAACCTTAACCTCGCAGCCTAATAAAAATAAATCCCTCTGGGAAATCAACCAGACCACAAAGCAAGCCTGGGGACTATTCACCAAATTCCTTAACAGAACCCTCCCAGCTCGGGCAGAGTGGATAAAAACTGCAGAATTCCAACAAAATGGAATGCTCCACTACCATATAATGATATTTGGGATAAACTGGCTCTGTCATAAAAGCGTAATTCAGTACGCATGGAGGCACTACGGAGGCGGCTCCATCCTAGACATCCATACAATCCGCCAGGACTACACAGGCTGGCACTGGTCAAGGTCCCGCCCTTCTGATGCCGCAGGCAAACAGCCAGGCGACCACCTACAAAGCTATCTAGAAAAATCAATGAGTCCTCAACACGGGGCTATGTATTGGGCTACAGGAATACAAGCCTGGACCTGTTCAAAATCTCTTCTTCCAGAAAAGCCCAAAGCTCCAGAAAGTAAGCCTCTCAGAAGCCCTAAGAAGCATTATTTTTTGAAGGGCGTACTTAGTGCCTTAACGGGCTTTAGATCGTCCCACCGGAAGGACAGTCTTAGCCTCTTCGCGGTCAATACAGCCCAAGAAAAGCCCAACAAGCCCAAAAAAGAAAAACCGCCCGAACCTGAAAAACTAAACCTCTCCTTTACCACAGCCAGCCAGATAACAAAAGCTTATCTTATCTCTTCCAGGGGGGTCTAACTTTGAAACTATCTAATGCAATGGCTTTCTCCAGATATACCAAGAAACAAGCTTCGGATCGCGAATACCTCAAAAATTATCAGTCACAAAATATGAAACACTTTGAGCTGACCGACTACATAGAACATGATCCTGACCCCGTAATCTCAGTAACAAACCTTAAACTAAACACAGCAACAGGAAAAATAACTATAGCCTGTTTCCTCCGTTCGCGCAGCTCAGAATACATATACCCAACCAAACACTTCAAAAAACCCTCTAATCCTGCGCTCCTCTCTCATCTCGAGCAAATAGACAGAGCGACAAACTCCGAAGTACACCTAACGACACTGGCTCAAAAGCTCAGGGGGCTTTAACCTGGCTGCTAAATCAAGATCCAACATAGAGCCAGCAAAAGGGCACTACAACACAAAAATGAAATATCCGGGTCCTGAAGCTTATCACTTTCCTGCAGGTCCCTCCCATATTTCGCCCTGCATGTCTGACTATTGGCGCAGTATCCAAATAAGGCAGGGAACAAAAAGGCAAGATCCAGAACACGACGAAAAACCCGAAGAAGAAGAGGAAAGCGAAAACAGCACAAGGGCAGAATATGCCGAAGAAAGCTGTATCATTCTTGGAAGTGTTTAATATGATACAAATAGGAAACTGCATAGACTTAATGAAAAATTACCCTGACAATTATTTTGATATAGTTTTTACATCTCCTCCCTTCAAAGACGAAGATGTAGACGGCGATTACTGGACCTTTTATAATGAGTTTTTCCAGCAGGCCTATAGAGTAGCCGGAAAGGTCCTTATAATCATCCACTCAGCCACCAAAATGAACGAACATATACGGCGCTATCCTCCAAAAAGAGTTCTGATCTGGGGAAAGGGGATAATAGCGGCATCATGGCGATATAATCCAATATACGTATACCAAAAAACCGAAGAGTACAAAGTCAATAAGTATATCTGGTGTGACTGCTTCGGAGTAGAACCAATAAAAGGAAACGTAAAGGTCCATAAATACCAAGATCCTGTTATCCTCTATACAACAATTTTAAGCATGTTCACAGGCTGCACGTCTGTACTAGATCCCTTTTGCGGGTCCGGTACAACTTTACAGGCCTGCAGATATCTGACGAACAAAGGAGACATCAAAGAAGGACACGGAATGGAGATTAACAGCTCATATCTTCCTTTAATTAATCGCGGGACATCTCCATCATTAGACTCTTTTATTTTCCCATAAACGACCGTCTGACGGTCCCAAAAAGGTACAAAAAACTTTATATAGATTAGGTCCCATAAAAGGGTATATGGGAAAAATGGAACAAAACAAAGTAAAACTCGGATATGCCCGAGTTTCAACAGAAAAACAAGACATCAACAACCAGAAAAATGAGCTATTAAAATCAGGAATCGCACCGGAAAACCTCTATGATGATATAGGCGTATCCGGCACAGTACCCGCAAAAAAACGAAAAGGATTTAAAAAAGTATTCGACAGAATCCAGCGCAGGGAAGTAGAAGAGCTATACATCTTTGAGCTCTCCAGGCTTGGAAGAACCTCCGGAGAGTCAATACAGCTCTTCATTGAAATTGAGCAGCTAGGATGTAAAATAATTTCCCTGTCTCCTAACGAAACCTGGACAAAAATAACCGACATTCCAGGAATCAGAAATATATTTTCCTCAATGTTCGCATGGTTCGCAGACATTGAACGAAACAGTATTTCCGAGCGTACAAAATTAGGACTACAAAGAGCACGAGATGAAGGTAAACATTTAGGCAGGCCCTACAAAGAGCCCTCAAGAAAAGCCTACGACAAAATCAAAGCCGAAAATCCAAAACTCAAACCTGCACAAATCGCCAGGCTTCTTCAAATCCCGAAAACATCACTCTATAGATATCTCCAAAAATGGGAAGAAGAAGACAGAATAAAAGAAAACAAAGACCTTCAAAACTCAAAATCTTAATAATCGGAGTTGAACACAATGTCAACATTATCAAAAGTAACAATCTATTTCCGAAACGGTATAAAGCACGACATCACCAATCTGAAAATTTATTGGGACTCTGAAATGTGCCAATTCAGGCACATGTATTACTGTGACAAATGCGAAGAAAAAATAGGCTGTTTCTGTTATGATCATCTCCTGGATGCCATCTCAGAAATAAGGGCAGGGTCATTATGCGAAAAATGTGAAACTAACGTAATACTTCGCGAATTATATATAACAGATATAATTGATATGTACCTCGATGAAGCTCGAAAATATCAGGTACAGCAGTATGCAAACAACCTAATAACTGATCTTGAGCTAGAATCTTATGATTTATCCAGAGAAGAAGCCGACTTATCAGACTTCATTGAAATACTCGAAGACCAAAACAACGAAGACCTATTAACAGACTATGTAATCTCTCTTCTGACTGACGACGAAAAGCACGAAGAATACATGGAAGCATGCATGGACGGCGAATGCTCCGGCACAGCGTGCGAAATCTAACTTTTTTTAAATTGGGGGGTAGTACACAATGAAACTTATCATAACTATAGAAACAGAAACAGAAAAAGCACAATTCAAAGAAGAAGAACTCGAACAAATATCCGATGAACTATACCTTAAATTGCATGTAGTCGACATTCACGTCAAAAATATCAACTTTAAGTCCGACGAAATTACAACCGTCCCAGCTCCCTTATATCCCTGCACTCAGTGCGGGGCAATGGTAAGGCACGTACACAACCCCACAGGGCTTAGAGCAGACAGTCGCAGACTCTGCCCGGACTGTTGGAGAGCCTGGGAGCGCTCAAGCGAGGCTGCGGAGATTGCAGCTATGGGGTCAGGTAGCGATTGGATACACGACAAATAAGGGGGTTAACTTCACATGATCGAAATAAACTCAGAAGACTTCGAAAGTCTGCACGACTTCCATAAAGCTCTTACATTCTGGTATGTTCTCCTATTCACAGGAGTACTCCTTTTCCTCTTTACCTTTGTACCTGCAGGGGGCTTCTAAACGTATCTCATTACCTGGACAGACCAAACACAGCAGAAAAGCACAACAGCAACCGGCTACGGATCAGCCAGAATACAAGCAAACGACCTTTCAAAATATTCCTCCATATCCAATATTCATATATGGGAAAGCAAATGCGCAATACTCTAAAACTAATTTTCCAAAAATAAGGGGGGTAACTTCATGGTAACAATCGAGGGAAATACATTATCCTGCAAGTCAGGTCCTCAATTTTTCAGAAAAGAACGAGAAGGCATTAAACGAAACACAGTAAGAGATTATGCTGGCATTCTCTGTGATGATTACACACTAGCTGACATTATGAAATGCGGTAAAATTAAAATAATCAACTCAGAAACCGGCGAACACTTCACACGAAAAATTAAAGATATTTCACTCTGGCATAGTAATATAATTATTTCATGGTGAGAGGGGGTATAATCACGATTGAAGAACGAATGATTCCAGGAATCTCCGCAGAGCACACCTTAAAAGCTCATATAGCCCGGTACATCTTCGCCCAAAATTACACAGAGAACAAAATAGTCCTAGACGCTGCTTGTGGGGCTGGCTACGGGTCCCTCATGCTTGCAGAAAACTCCGCTCAAGTATACGGCATAGATATTTCAGACAATGCCCTGGACATGGCTACAAAACTGTATAACGCTGAAAACATCAAATATACAAAAGGTGACATCAGGGAACTACCATACTCGGCAGAGGCATTTGATATAATCGTCTCCTTTGAAACAATTGAACACATCCTGCAAGCTCCTGCAGTTCTCCGGGAATTCTCCAGAGTCCTAAAACCCGGAGGTCTTCTTATCATATCCACTCCTAACGCTGCAGTATCCTCTCCAGACGGGTATATTAAAAACCCCTATCACATAATCGAATACTCTAAAAACGAATTTACAAACCTATTACAGCTCAACTTCCAGACCGTCCAGCTATACGGCCAAAAACCCATAGTCACAATTCCAATCCTACGCAGATACCTAAATCACAAAAGCTCAGTCTTCCAGGTAAAACCCTTTAAAAACGGTCTTCACAAATACTCTTACTTCATAGCAATATGCACAAAGGGGGGCTTCTAACATGTCCAAATATGAATTATATGAACTCACCGACATGAACGGGGAAAAATGGACAGTCTTAGAAGTACTCGCACCAATGAGTGAGGCTGAAATTGATAAGCTATACCATCTGTACGGAGTTGACGAGGTAATAAAAACCTATGAGGAGGGCGTCTAAATGCCCTCTCAATTCCCAAAACCCGACGCCGAAAAACACGAAACACTTAGAACCGGCTTAGAATCTCCTATAGATGTACACGTCAACACCTGGTACTGTCAAACCTGCGGGCGGGCAATTGGTCAAGACTACGCCCTTAAAGGATGGAA
>Ga0183101_1001167_pt1 | contig 27385 bp, 17 predicted proteins | sample Biomet3_FD_127790 | JGI IMG/M metagenome (GOLD analysis project Ga0183101, IMG submission 127790) | Microbial communities from bioreactor (seeded with sewage sludge) at LBNL, California, USA - Biofuel metagenome 3 | ecosystem: Engineered > Bioreactor > Anaerobic > Unclassified ...
TTACGACTTTTTCATATAGTGAACGTGTTCTTTATGAACCACAGCTTAGCTATATAAGGTACTTGATGTATTCTCTTGTACCATATCTGCTACAAGGAACTTTTCTTATGACATTTTTGGTGCCTGCATTAATAAAAAATAGAGAAAAGTTAACTTCAATAAATTTTAAATCAAAAGATACTGTAAAAGACATACTTATTCTCTTAGCAAGAGTTTTAATGATCATTTTCATATCAGTATTTTCAAGCCTAATTGCCTTATGCATTTTAGGAAAATACTTTGATCTGCCTCTTCGTGGAAATATCTTAGAATACTTGACGTTGACTTCAATATTTCTTATTGATATTACAGCTATTGGAGTTTTATTTGCAGCGTTATTTGATAATTTAATATATTTCACTCAATTTTTTACCATGATAAATATAGTAACCTTTTTAGCTAGCGGAATTCCATTTCCAGAGTATGCAATGCCTAGTGGCCTTCCTAAAATTATTAGAGGTATATGGCCATTTATGAATGTAGCACTTCCATTAAAATCTTTAAATCTAAAAGGAATTGGATGGAGTATTATATTGCCATATATAAAAAATGGAATAATGTATGCAGCAGAATGGTTTTTAATGGGAATTGTACTATATTCTGCTAGAATTGCACTGAGTAAATATAGAAATGGGAAAAAATCAAAGGAAGAAGACGAAAAAATATCAATAGAAACTTATGATAGACCCGAACTTATGCAATAGCTCGCCGAAATAAGGATTATGCTGTTGTTCCAGTTTCTAAGGAAATTATGATGGATGATTCTAAGATCACAAGTTGCACCCAACATGCTAGCCTCAAAGGCGAGCTTTGAACTAGCATACTTGGAACAACTTCTAATCTAAGAATCAAAACCATCAAATCCCTAATGAAACATTTCACAAAAGCATAATTCTTATTTTTAGTTAGGATATATTTCATAGTCGCATGGAACAAATATGGATTCAATTTCGGCTGATATTCACATAAGTTCAGTTCTCATTGTGGAACACTATATGTTTATTCAAATGGAATTATGAATCTATTAATTGGAAATATTTAATACAAGGGGGAAGAATAAATGAAGAAGAATATAAAAATGATGGTTGCTATTGGAATTGGATTAAGTATAATAAGCGGAAGTATAAATCCAGTTTTAGCAATGGATATTCAAAAAAATAATGAAGTAGTAAGTGCTCAAATAATAAACGATGAAAGTAATTCAATAATAAATGGACAATCATCTAACGGTAAACCAGTTCTTACTTTAGATCAGGTTATAAATGCAGCTATAACTAATAGTGAATATTTAAATCTAAAGTCTCAGCAAATTTCTATGTACAGAAAGAAAGAAGATATTCAGGATAAAACTAATGACTTTTATGAGAGTCTTGGTGAAAAAATATATGATTTCCCATATGATAAGCTTGAGCTTCTAGAAAAACAAACAAATCAGTCGAAAGATTTTTTACAAGATCAAATATCGAGTGATATCACTAATAAATATAATGCAATTATTATAAAGCAAATAGATATAAGTCAAGCTAAAACAAATTTAGATATAAAAAATAAAGACTTAGAAACTATTAAAACAAAAGTGCAAATAGGCATGGCAACATCAAATCAATTAACAGATAAGCAGATTGAGATTAATTCTCTAAAAAATGATATAACTGCAAAAGAAAATTCATTAAAGGACAGCATGGATTATTTAGGAGTTTTAACTAATTTGAATTTATCAAATTATACCTTAGATCCTAATATAGAATATAATTTATTTAAAATTGATGGTTCAAGTGATGAATACATAAATGATAAAATTGAAACTTATTTAAAATATAATCAGAAATTAATTAATCTTACAAAGGATTATTTAGATGACTTAAAGGATGATGGGGTAAAGGATATTATGAATAAAGATATTCCAAGCATGCCGTCTGGTGGAATCCCCTCTCCAGCTTCATATATGAAAAAAGATGATTCTACAGGAGCAGTTGAATTAGACGAAGGTGCTTATTCTATTGGACTTAGTTCTTATGCTCTTCAACTTATAAATTATGAAAAAAATGCATTGAAGTATTATATGGATCTTACTAAGTATGGAGCATATGTAGATGGTAAGTATGGAGTGGAGGAAGCACAAGTTAAGATTGATGATTCAAAAAAGAGTCTGAAAAATGGATTAAGGCAAGCTTATTCAACGTTGCTTGACTTGGAAAATAAAATAAATGACTTAAATGATACAATAAAGTCAACTAACACAAAACTTAAATATGCAAAGACACAAGTAGATGTAGGATTGATGACAGAAAACAATTATAATGCATTAGTTCTAAAAAGTGAGCAGTTAGATTCATCACTAAGAACACTCATTAATGCTTATAATAATTTAAAGACTACTATTCAGGAGCCTTGGGTGCTAGGGGCTAATTAGTTATTGAAATATTGCTTTTAGGGATTATTTAAAGAGAACGTTAAATTGACATACTATATATTTTATTACACATACAAAGTACCCTATAAAGATGGACTTTTATTAAATTGTCTATCTTTATAGGGGATTTTTAATTGGTTAACAGTTAATTTTATTCAGTAAATTTCCAGTAGATTCCCTAAACTTAGGTGAAGTACGAACATGGAGTGTTCTAAATGGAATGGATGGATTATCTATTCTTGAAAGTAACAAATCTGCGGCAATATCTCCCATCTCATAACTTGGGATACTAACAGTAGTGAGATGAGGTTCAATTATTTTTGATTCCATTGAATCATCAAATCCACATACTAAAATATCATCAGGTACAGAAATATTTTTATGTTTTAGAGCTCTTATGACATTAATTGCAATAAAATCGTTTGCGCATACAAGAACTTGAGGAAGAACTGAAAGGTTCATTATCTTGTTACCAAGCCATTCAGGATCAGCATAAGGTTCTTTGTCGTTTTCGATAATAGAATTATTAATATCAAATGAGAGTTTTGAATCTAATAGAGCAGAGCAATAACCCTTCCAACGTTCGTAAAAACTCTCACAATGATATATATCGCCTACAAACCCTATATTTGTTTTATTATTATTAATTAGGGTTTTAATAATATTATAAGTACTATGGAAATTTTCCATTAAAAGAATATCAGCATTTACAGGTTTACTGTTGTGCGTGCTAGGTGAATCGATAAATAGTGTAGGAATGTCTAATCCACATATAAGCTCACTATAATTTTTATCAAACATTTCTATGCATATTATGCCATCAACCAACTCAGGTTTAAAGTTCGATGGTAAGCTTGAGGAATTTAATTCATTATCACGAACAACATACATAGACAATCTATAGCCAAGAGTGCTCATCTTTTCTTCAAAACCTGATAAAAGATGAGATCCAAAATGGGAACTGTTTGGCATACTGCTTGTTAATAGTGCAATTTCTTTATTTAAAGATGAATTGGGAGAAATGGATGATACATTGTTTACATATGCAAATTGTTTGTAACCCATTTCAATTGCCTTTTGAATAATTTTAGATTTTGTAGCTTCTGCTAATGTTCCAGTATTATTTAAAGCTTTAGAAACTGTATTCCTTGAAATCCCCAATTCATCGGCTATATCTTGAACCGTTATTTTCTTATTTAGCATTATTAAAGGCTCCTTTCTTTTTCATATAAAATCTATATCAATATTTTAAGTATTGTTATTGACATTAGTATAACAAATGAAGTGACAAATGTAAAATAAAATAATTATATATATATAAATGCTAGCAAATAAAAAGAGATATAATATATTTTGTGTGCAAATGTAAAAATATAACGATGATAAAATGTAATATTTATATTGACAAATGTAATGAGAATCTGGTAATATCTATTTATAAATTAAAGATAAGGTTTACAAAAAAGATTTAACAAGCAGAGTGGATTTGTAAAGGTAAATTGAGTTTTTGTTACAAATGTAAAAAATGAATAATAAAATGAAAGGGGAAATAAGTTTGAACGGGGTAAAAAGTACAAGATTTAATTTTAACAGATTAGATGGTGGAGATCCTATTATTAATAAAAAGAACTCTAAAATACATAGTAAGTTAAAGTATATCAAAAAGAATTATCAATTATATCTGTTCTTCACGCTACCGCCACTAATACTGTTAATTATTTTTAAGTATATTCCTATGGGAGGAGTACTAATTGCATTTGAAGATTATAGTGCTATTTCGGGAGTTTTTCATAGTCAGTGGGTAGGATTAAAACATTTTGAAAGATTTTTATCTTCCCCAGATTTTATGACTTTGTTAATGAATACTTTAAAGGTAAGTTTATATGGATTATTGTGGGGATTCCCGTTGCCGATTATACTTGCTTTACTTTTAGCAAGAATAAAGAGTGAGGGAATTAAGAAAAAGATTCAATTAATTTTGTATGCTCCTAATTTTATTTCTGTAATAGTAATTTCAGGTATGATTATCGTTTTCTTATCACCGATTGGGCCAGTTAATCAATTTTTTGGAACTGCTACAAACTTTATGGCAATGCCTAGTGCATTTCGGACTATATATGTAGCTAGTTCAGTTTGGCAGGCAACTGGTTGGGCATCAATTATTTATACAGCAGCTCTTTCAAATGCAAGTCAAGAATTAACAGAAGCAGCTGTTATAGATGGAGCAAATATTTTTCAACAAATTTTGAATGTTGATTTACCAGCAATTAAGCCAATTATGGTTATTCAATTTATTTTATCAGCAGGAAATATTATGAGCGTAGGTTTTGAAAAAGCATTAGCTTTGCAAACAGATTTGAATTTACCAACTTCAGAAATTTTACCAACTTATGTTTATAAAATGGGTCTTCTAAATGGAGATTATAGTTTTTCAACAGCCGTAGGTTTGTTTAATTCAGTTATTAATATAGTTTTATTAATAGTTGTTAATTCAATTGTTAAAAAATTAAACGAGGGAGAAGGAATATAAGATGAATATGAAAATGAAGAAATTCAAAAAATTATCATTTTCTGATAAATCTATTACAATAAGTGGTTATGTAGGCATAATACTTTTTGTATTAGCTATTATTATACCACTTATATATATAGTTGTTGCTTCTTTTATGGATCCCAATACATTAAACAATCAAGGAATAACATTTGATTTTAGTAAATGGTCAATAGAAGGATATACAAGAGTATTTCAAGACGATATGATTTTAAGAGGTTTTTTAAATTCTGTATTCTATTCTATTGCTTATGCTGTAATTTCAGTTGGGATTACACTTTTAGCTGCATACCCATTATCTAGACCTGATTTTGTGGGGAAAAAAATTATTACTACTTTATATATTATTACTATGTTTTTTGGCGGAGGGTTGATGCCAACATATCTTTTGGTTGACAATCTAAAGCTTCTTAACACAGTGTGGGCGATTTTACTTCCAGGTGCAATTAATGTATGGAATATTATACTGGCAAGAACTTATTTTCAAAGCTTACCAAAAGAGTTAAGAGAAGCATCTGCTATAGATGGTGCAAGTGATATTACACATTTCTTTAAAATAATGATTCCAGTATGTAAACCAATTATTGCAGTATTACTTTTATATCAATTTGTAGCTCAATGGAATAGTTACTTTGATGCTATGATTTATTTAGATGATACTAAATTGCAACCTCTGCAATTAGTAATTAGATCAATCTTAATTCAAAATACACCAAGACCTGGTATGATTGCAGATGTTCAAAGTGCAGCAGCAATGGCTAAAATGGCACAATTGCTAAAATACTCCACTATTGTTGTTTCAAGTTTACCTTTACTAGTTATGTATCCATTTTTCCAAAAGTATTTTGATAAGGGAATAATGGCAGGATCAGTGAAGGGATAAAAAAATATATATAGAAAAAGGATGGGGAAATAATATGAGGAAAAATAAAATTAGAAAGTTAGTTAGTATTTCTTTAGCTATGTTAACAGTATTATCATTTACAGCATGTGGTAGCTCAAGCAAGAAAACAGATACAGCTACATTAAAGGATGTTTCATTTCCATTAAAAGAAACAGCTACTTTAAAAATGCTTACAAGTGCGCCATCAATTTCGACTCAAGACCCAAATGAAAGAATTATTTTTCAAAGATTAGAGAAAGAAACAAATGTGAATATCGATTGGACGTGCTATACAGATGATCAATTTCCTGATAAAAAGAATTTAGCATTATCAAAAAAAGATACACTTCCAGATGTAGTATTTAATGCTGGTATGAACAATAATGATTTACTTCGTTATTCAAAACAAGGAGTTATTATTCCAGTTGAAGATTTAATAACAAAATATATGCCAAATTTATCAAAAGTTCTAGAAGAAAAACCAGAGTATAAGAAAATGATTACTGCACCTGATGGCCATATTTATTCATTCCCATGGATAGAGGAATTAGGAAGTGGAAAGGAAGCTATTCAAGCTGTTGGAGATATTCCATGGATAAATAAAAAATGGCTTGATGAATTAGGTCTTCAAGTACCAAAAACAACTGATGAATTAGTTACAGTTTTAAAAGCATTTAAAGATAAACACCCTGAAGGGAAAACAGATGTAATTCCAATGTCATTTATTATTAATGCTGTTGGCGGAAATGAAGATCCAGGATTTATACTTGGGGCTTTTGGATTGGGAGACAATGGAGATCATTATATGGTGACTAATGATAAGAAAGTTGTATATTCAACTACTCAAGATGGATATAAAGAAGGTATCAAGTGGCTTCAGAAGCTTCAAGAAGAAGGTCTTATAGATCCAGAAGCGTTTACTCAAAAATGGGATACTTTTGTATCAAAAGGAAAAAATGATCGTTACGGTATGTTTTTCACTTGGGATAAAGCTAATATAGCTGCAAACAAAGATGATTATATACCTCTTCCAGCACTTGCAGGTCCTAATGGAACTGTTAATGCTACTAGATCAAATGGATATGGGTTTGATTTAGGAAGATGTGTTGTAACATCGGCAAATAAAAATTTAGAATTAACAGCAAAATGGATAGATAAGTTATATGATCCTCTTCAATCAATACAAGATAACTGGGGAACATATGGTGATGAGAAAAATCAAAATGTATTTGAGTTAACAGAAAATAAAACTTTAAAGCATTTACAATTAGGTACAGCATCACCATGGGAAGTTCGTGCAAATCAATTTGTTTCAGGACCATTAGCAGTTCTTGATAGTTATTATGGAAAGTATACAACATCTCCAGATGATGCCCAAGAAAGATTAGATATACTTCATAAAACTTATGTTAAAGATATGAAAGCTGATTACAATTATCCACCTGTATTTATGTCTCAAGAAGATATAGAAAAACTTACTCAATATGAAACAGCAGTAAAGGCATATACAGAACGTAAGAAAGCTGAATGGATTTTAAATGGTGGAATAGATGAAGAATGGGACTCTTATTTAAAAGAAATGGATAATCAAGGTTTATCAAAAATATTAGAAATTAAACAAAAATATTTAGATGCATATTTTGCAAAATAAAAAACTTATATAAGCGGCTTGAATGGTCGCTTATATAATATTTAAGATGATTGAAAGGAAATGATTATGAATAATATAGTGAGAAATAGTAGTGGAATTTTAAATAAAGCAAGAGTTTTTGAAGAAGAATATATAAAGAGTATACCAAAAGAGCAGAGGCCATCGTTTCATTTATCATCACCAGTCGGGTGGATTAACGATCCAAATGGATTTTCTAAATTTGCAGAGGAGTATCATCTTTTTTATCAATATTATCCATACGATACTAAATGGGGACCAATGCATTGGGGGCATAGTAAGACAAAGGACTTTATAAAGTGGGAGCAGCTTGGAGCAGCCCTTGCGCCAGATCAGGAATATGATATGGGAGGATGTTTTTCTGGAAGTGCAGTAGAGTCAGATGGAAAGCAAATACTCATGTATACTGGAGTGCTTGACAAAGTTCAAAAAGATGGGGCTCATATAATTAGACAAACTCAATGTATTGCAATTGGAGATGGAGTAAATTATGAAAAGCTAACTTGTAATCCTGTGATAACAAGTTATTCTCTACCAGAAGGTAGTAATTTAGAAGACTTCAGAGATCCTAAGATATGGAAAGAAGATGATGGGTTTTATGCTGTAGTAGCTAGCAGGCATGCTGATGGAAGTGGACAAATTCTTTTATATAAATCAAGTGATTTGAAAGAATGGAGCTTTGTTTGTATTCTAGATAGAAGTAAAAATGAGATAGGTAGCATGTGGGAATGTCCAGACTTTTTTAATATTGATGGAAATAATATCATGATCATTTCACCAATGGAAGTAAAGGCGAATGGACTAAAATTCCATAATGGACATAATACGGTGTACTTAATTGGAAAATATGATAAGGAAAATCATACGTTTAATAGAGAAGATTATGGAACTATAGATTTTGGTTTGGATTTTTATGCTCCTCAAACTCTAGAAGCAGAAGATGGAAGAAGAATTATGATAGGATGGATGCAATCATGGGAAAATAATATTGTTCCAAGTGACTTTAAGTGGTGCGGAATGATGAGCATTCCTAGAGAACTAACAATAAAGGATGGAAAGCTAATCCAAAATCCAATTAGAGAAATTAGGAATTACTATAAGAATTCTGTTAAATACGAGAATGTATTAATTAAAGATAATGTGGAGTTAGAAGGTATATCAGGAAGAGAATTAGATATGACTCTGGAAATTGATGGTTTAAATTGCAAAGAGTTTATAATTAAAATTGCTAAAAATAATGACTATGAAACATTAGTTACTTTTGATCCAAGAAAAGATATCATTTCATTTGATAGAAGTTATTCAGGGAAACTTTGTGATTCCTTACATAAGAGAGAAATGAATATAAGAAATCAAAATGGAAAGATTAAACTAAGATTAATTATAGATAAATACTCTGTTGAAATATTTGCAAATGATGGCGAACAAGTAATGACATCTACTTTTTATACTAACTTAGATGCAACAGATATTTCATTTTGTGCTAAGGGAGAAGCAAAAGTAAGTATTGAAAAGCATAGTATTGTTTTAAATTAAGGATTATATTTATATGTGTTTAAAAAAGCGACTAAATTAGGCTTTATAATTCAGCCACTTTTAGATACATAGATAAGTATAAAATTTTTAACAAATACTAGTTTACAAAGCAAATTTCTATAGTTTAATAAAGATAAACTAAGATAGATGGAGGATTAAGATGAGTAAAAACATTTTTTGTATAGGAGAGCTTTTAATTGACATGGTTTGTGTTGATAATAAAGGATTAAAAGATGGAGAAAAGTTTGAGAAAAAAGCAGGTGGAGCGCCAGCAAATGTTGCAGCATGTATTTCTAAATTAGATGGAAATGCTTATTTTTTAGGACAAGTTGGCGACGATTACTTTGGGAAACATTTAATAGAACTGCTAAAAGATTTAAATATAAATACTGGAATGGCAGTAGAAAAAGGTAGTACAACAATAGCACTAGTCGCCATCGATGCAAATGGTGAGCGTAATTTTGATTTTCTAAGAGGCAGTGATGGAGAATATTCATTTAATAATATTGACTTATCAAAAATAACTAACTCGGATATCATTCATTTTGGCTCTGCTACAGGATTTTTAGATGGTGAATTAAAGAAAACTTATTTTAAATTATTAGAATATGCAAAATCAAATAATATATATGTATCTTTTGATCCAAATTATCGTGATGCATTAATAACACCAGATAAATTAGAAATGTTTATTGAAGATAGTGTTGAGTTCATAAGAAAAAGTGATTTTACTAAGCTAAGTGATGAAGAGCTATTTTTATTAACTAAAGAAAAAGATATAACAGCAGGAGTTAATAAATTGCATGAATTAGGCGTTAAGGTTATAACTATTACGCTAGGATCTGAAGGAACATACTTAAGTGTTGATGGACAACATGAAATAATTCCATCCATTAAAATTAAGCAAGTAGATTCAACTGGTGCTGGAGATGCATTTGTTGGAGCCGCATTAAAACAAGTATCTGATATTGAGAATAAACAAAATATAAGTTTTGAAGAATGGAAAGACATAATTACATTTGCTAATAAAGTAGGTGCTATTACATGTACAAATTATGGAGCAATAGCATCAATGCCTATTTTGAGTGAAGTAAGAAATTTATTTTAATATATATAACAATAATAAATTTAAATTTAAACTTCTGATGAGCAAAGTGCTCAGCTATGGCAAAAATTTAAAAACTCAATTATAGCATATATATTAGTGTGAAAAAATACAACAAATAATATTAGAGTGTAATTATACTAAAAAATAAGAGAAAAAGTGTGTTAATGAAAATTTGCATTGTGTAAATTAAAAAAAAGAGTGTAAAGAGTAAATATTTTTATTAAGTGAAGCTAGTTTTAGCTTAAATTTAGTATAATATGCTTTATTTACACTCTTGTTTGGCACAATAATTGCTTTAAAATAATAAATTAAGTAAGTATGTGGTTAAAAATTTTAATAGGGGTATTACTTATAGTTTAGGATATCTAATGGTAAGCACTAAAAATTAAAACTACGGATTAAAGGAAAGTGATAATGCTATGAAGCAAATTGATAAGATTTATAAGTATATATTATCAAATTCTAGGGAATTTACTAAAGAAAAATTATTTAAAATTAAGGGATTTAGTGCGCAGCAAGTTGCTGAACACTTGGGGATATTAAGGAGCAATGCTTCTAGAGAGCTTAATATTCTTTGTAGAGAAAAGAAAATAATTAAAATTAAAAATAGACCTGTTCTATATTTTGATAGAGAACAGTTTATTAGAATATTAAATGTAAACTTAAATGATGAATGTGAAGAAGGCATAGAAATTAACGATTTTATCAATTTGTTAGAGGATAAAGAAGATAAATCACCTTTCGACTCGCTAATAGGATTTAATACAAGTTTGAAAAATCAAATAGAACAAGCAAAGGCTGCTTTATTATACCCACCAAATGGGTTGCATACCCTAATAATTGGTAGTACTGGTGTTGGTAAAAGTTTATTTGCTAACATGATGTACAAATACTATAAAAATATAAAACAGTCACAAGAGGATCCGCCATTTATAATATTTAATTGTGCTGATTATTCTAATAATCCTCAACTGCTTCTATCACATATATTTGGACATGTCAAAGGCGCTTTTACAGGGGCTGAAAAAGAAAAGGAAGGGATAGTTGAAAAAGCTGATGGAGGTATATTATTTCTAGATGAAATACATAGATTGCCACCAGAGGGGCAAGAAATGGTATTTTACTTTATGGATACGGGAACCTATAACAAATTAGGCGAAACAGATAGACAGCATAAAGCAAATGTGCTATTAATTGGAGCTACAACAGAGGATCCAAATTCTACGTTGCTTAAGACTTTTATTAGAAGAATCCCTATAACAATAACTATTCCACCTTTTGATGAAAGACCCATTAATGAAAAATTGGATCTTGTACAATATTTGCTTTCTAAAGAAGCACAGAGAGTGAATAAAACTATTAAAATTTCGTCGGAAGCAATTAAAGCTCTCATAGGCAGCACTAATTATGGAAATGTCGGACAATTAAAATCTAATATACAATTGGTTTGTGCAAAGGGATTTTTTAATTGTATTAACACAAATAAGGATATTGAAATAAATTTAAGTACATTACCTCCAAATATAAAAAGTGGAATATTAGCTTTTGGAAATCAAACTAAAGATAAAACGACTATATGGAATATGATTCCTAATAATATTACTATTCAGCCAGATGGAAATAGAAAATTTTTAGAAACAGATGATTATGAAACACCATTTAATATTTATAGAATAATAGAGAGTAAAACTTCTGTGCTTCAAGAAGAGGGCATGAATGATGAAGAAATAAAGAGATTTATTACTACAGATATTAGCATTCATTTAAAGCAATTTTATGATAGATTTAATAATGATATAAGTCGTAGAGAAGGCCTATTAAAGATTGTTGATAAAAATATTGTGGAATTTTCAGAAAAGATAAAAATACTAGCTGAAAATAGATTAAATAGAAAATTGAATGAAAGATTTATTTATGCAACAAGTCTTCATTTTAGTGCACTATTTAATAGGATTAAGAAGAATACTGTTTCCTATGAGTCCAATATTGATTTATCGATACCAATTGAAAGTAAAGAATATGAGGTTGCTAAAGAAATTCATGCACTTATTGAGAAGAACTTTAACCTAAGTATACCTAATGTTGAGATCGAATATTTAGCATTACTATTAAATTCAATACAAGAGTCATCTCGTCAAGAAAGAGTTGGAATTGTAGTAGCATCACATGGATCAGGAATTGCAAGTAGCATGGTTAATGTAGCTAAAAAGCTATTTGAAGCTGATAATATTCTTGCTGTTGATATGCCTCTTGAAAGAGCACCATCAGATGTTTTAGATAATGTTATAGAAAAAGTGAAGGAAGTTGATGAGGGAAAAGGTGTATTGCTTTTAGTAGATATGGGATCTTTAAATAGTTTTGCAGATGTTATTACAGAAAAGACAGGAATAAACATAAAAAGTATTGATATGGTTTCAACTCCACTAGTTCTAGAAGCGGTTAGAAAGTGTTCCGTTTGTGACGCTGATTTAAATTCAGTATATTCATATTTACTTACTGATTTTAGGGGATACACTAATAATATTAACACTCAAGCAATTCAAGAAACTAAGGAAAAAAATAAGGTTATAATTACTGTATGTTCTACTGGAAAAGGGGCAGCTATAAAGCTTAAGGAGTTGGTGGAAACTGTTACAAATAATATTGGTGTTAAGAACATTAATATTATTTCACTTGGGCTTACAAACTTAACTAAGTCAATTAAGAAGATTCAGGAAGAAAATAATATTTTGGCTATTATAGGTATTGCAAATCCTAATCTTGGAATTCAATTTATATCTATAGAACAATTAATCGATGGAACAGGGGAGAATATATTAATAAGTATTATCCAAGGTAAAAAGATAGAAGCTATAAAAAATACGGGAGATAAGCAAATAATATTTGAAAATATTTGTAAAGAAACTATTGCGGAGTTTATAACATTTCTTAATCCACAAAAGATCTATTCCCTATTAAATGAATTCTTGAATTGTACTGAAAGGTTATTGAGTGAAAAATTTGAAAATCCAGTTAAATTACGAATCATGTTTCATGTTGCATGCGCATTGGAGAGAATGTTGCTGAATAATGGATTAGTATATGATGAATGTGATATAAATTTTGACAAAAAAACTATAGAAGCATTAAAAGAAGCTAGCTTGATTTTTAAAAATGCACTATCAATAAATCTAACAGATGATGAAATATATTATATCGCTGATATAATTGGATGAAACTTGGTTTAGTATAGGACTTTAACTAAAACATTAAATTTTAATTAGTATATATGTTGTGATAATAATTTTAAGCTCAAAACTCTATTAAGCTGAGTGCACGATTAAAACCAGGATTTAGAAAATTAATCGCAATATATAAAAAAATTATGACTTGAAAATATGAAATTTAGAAGTTTACTGCCATTAATACATGGATCTAAAAGGATCGTGTGTTAGTGGCAGTTAATTTTTATATACATGTGTGTTAATTCTACAAAATTATTTAATAAACTGTGTTAAATGTGATTTGAAGTATGTAAATCTTAAATTCATAGTGTAATTAAAAATATTTAAATATCAAAAAAAGTAGTTATAGCCTTAGCTTTGGATGATTTTTTTTATTTACATCCTTAGTTGGCATAGGAATTGCTATGTATATAGATATAAAAATAATATATGTAGCAAGAAAGGATGATAAAGTAATGATCTCAGTAATTATAGGTACCCATGGTATATTTTCAGAGGAGATTCTTAAATCAGCAGAAATGATTTTTGGAACTCAGGAAAATGTAGGTGCCGTTACATTTAAACCAGGTGAAGGAATTGAATCACTTGTAGAAAAATATAACACTCTTATAAAAGAGTTAGATTCAACAGACGGAGTACTATTTATGGTAGACCTGTTTGGAGGAAGTCCATTTAATGCGGCAAGTATAATTGCAATGCAACATGAGAATATGGAAATTGTAGCAGGTGTTAATCTGCCAATGATTTTAGAGGTTCTAGGAAGTAGAGATTTTTCAAGCATAACCGAATTGTTAAGAGTAGCAGAAAACTCTGGAAAAGAGTCTATAAAAGTTTTAACTAAAAATATCAATATAGATGAAGATGAAGAAATTATATAAGTATTTCAGATAACTGCATTTTTAGTTCCATAATTATAATAGGTAAAGTTAATTGAGAATGCTAATACATAAGTTCTTTGGAAGATAATATTGAAAATTTATGCAACAAGTTATATCAATATAAGCGCAATTTAAGTAAATATAAAAATTAAAAGATAGGAGATAAAAAGATGGAAATTAGCTTTGTAAGAATAGATGACAGATTAATACATGGACAAGTAGCAACAGTTTGGACTAAGGAGAGTGGGTGTAACAGAATATTTGCCTGCAGTGATGAAGTTGCAGCAGATGACTTAAGAAAACAATTAGTAATTCAAGTAGCACCTCCAGGAATAAAAGCATATGTGCTTCCAATAGCAAAAGCAATTGAAGCATATAATAATCCTAAATTTGACAGTTTTAAAACTTTATTTTTATTTACAAACCCTACAGATGTATTAAGAATGGTTGAAGGCGGAGTACCTATTAAATCTGTAAACGTTGGAGGGATGTGCTATAAGGCTGGTGATAAACAGGTTACAAATGCATTATGTATGAATGATATTGATATTGAGGCATTTAAAAAGCTTAATGAAAAAGGTATCGAATTAGAGGTAAGGAAACTAGCAAAGGATACTAAGATAAACTTAATGGACAGATTAAAAGAATTACAATTTATATAAGTATATAAAAACTTTTTTATATAAATTAAAAAAAGAAAGAGAGGAATTATAAATGAGCACTTTACAATTAATTTTATTAGTAATAGTTGCAGCAATTACTGGTATGGCAAGTGTACTTGATGAGGCACAGTTCCACAGACCAATAATTGCATGTACACTAGTAGGCCTTGTACTAGGGGATATTAAAACAGGAATTATACTAGGTGGAACACTTGAAATGTTAGCATTAGGATGGATGAATGTTGGTGCAGCTATGGCACCAGATGCAGCACTTGCAAGTGTAATTTCGGCAATACTTGTTATAATTGGTAAACAGTCAATTGGAGCAGGTATAGCAGTTGCGGTTCCAATAGCAGCAGCAGGACAAGTTCTTACTATCTTCGTAAGAACAATAACAGTATTTTTCCAACATTTAGCTGACAAATATGCTGAAAAGGGTAACACAAGAGGAATAGAAATGTGTCATATACTAGGTTTGTCACTTCAAGCAATACGTGTAGCTATTCCAGCAGCCATAGTAGGAGTACTTGCAGGAACAGATGCTGTAAATGCAGCACTTGCAGCTATACCACAAGTTATTACAAGAGGACTTCAAGTTTCAGGTGGATTTATAGTAGTTGTTGGGTACGCAATGGTAATGAATATGATGAATAGTAAATCATTACTACCATTCTTCTTCATTGGATTCCTACTAGCAGCATTTACAAACTTCAATTTAATTGGTTTTGGTGCTGTAGGTGTTATTGCAGCAATATTCCATATCAAATCAATAGCTAATGAAGGTAAAGTAGCAGTAGCTGGAACTGGAAGCATTGATGATATCGATGATTCAGACTTAATGTAATTACAGAAAGGAGATAAAATAATGAGTGAAAAGAAATTAAATAAAAGTGATATAGTAAAAATGTTTATTCGTTCAAATTTCTTATTGGGATCATTCAATTTTGAAAGAATGCAAGCAATAGGTTTTTGTGTTACATTAATTCCAGCTTTGAAGAAATTATATAAAGGTGACGAATTAAGTGCAGCACTTAAAAGACATTTAGAATTCTTTAATACACAACCATTTATGGCAACGCCAATTATGGGAATAACAGCAGCCATGGAAGAACAAAAAGCAAATGGTGCAGATATAGATGAGGGATCAATAAGTGGTGTTAAGATTGGTCTTATGGGACCACTTGCTGGAGTTGGAGACCCAATATTTTGGGGAACACTAAGACCTGTACTTGCAGCATTAGGGGCAGGACTAGCACTTACTGGAAGTATAATCGGACCACTAATTTTCTTCATAGGATTCAATGCAATAAGACTTGCAACAAACTGGTATGGAATGTTCTATGGATATGAAAAAGGAACTCAATTAGTTGCTGATATGGGAGGAAATAAACTTAGATATCTTACAGAAGGTGCTTCAGTACTTGGATTACTTGTTATAGGTGGTCTTGTTTCTAAATGGACAAGTATAAATATACCATTTGTACTTTCTAAGTATACACAAAGTGATGGAAAAGAAGTAATTACAACAGTTCAAAGTGTTTTAGACAGCTTAATGCCAGGATTAGTTCCACTTCTACTAACATTTTTATGTATGTATTTATTAAAGAAAAGAGTAAATCCATTATTAATAATCTTTGGATTATTTGCAGTAGGTATTTTAGGAGTTGCTTGTGGAATATTGCAGTAACTATAAGTTTAACCTATAACTTAATTTGAAAAACTATAAGTATAAACCAACTTGTACAATAAAATAGCATAGATTACTAATTATTATATATTTGGATTTAGATTCAATATAGTATAGTTGTGAAATCTATGCTATCAAATTACTCGAATCATATCTTGATAAATTAAAGTCCATATGAAAAATTTGATTACAAAGTAAACGTTATCGAAACGAGGGGCTTTTATAATAAAGTAAATTCATATGAGGTCTTTAGATAGAAATACAAAATGTAAATTACTTAAAAATTATATTCATAAGATTAATTTGTTTAAGGAATAAAAAGATAAACATTATTAAAAGTAATGAGAAACGGGGTAAAGAAATGAAAAAATTAAAGTTAAAATTATTAGCGATAGCGGTAGCAACTACTACAACGGCAACAGCAGTTCCTTTGATAGGAGTGTCAGCAGCTTGGAAACAAAATCAGGGAGAGTGGAAATATTTAAATGATTCTGGAGAAAACAAAACAGGTTGGATTAATGACAATGGTACATGGTATTATTTAGATAGCTCAGGAACAATGAAAACAGGTTGGGTAAATGATGATGGTACATGGTATTATATGCAACCATCAGGGGCAATGAAAATAGGTTGGATTAATGATAATGGTACGTGGTACTATCTAAATAATTCAGGAGCAATGAAAACAGGCTGGGTAAATGATAGTGGTACATGGTATTATATGCAACCATCAGGGGAAATGAAAACAGGTTGGATTAATGATAATAATACATGGTATTTTTCAGATATATCAGGAGTAATGGAAACTGGAGTAGTTCAAGTAGATGGAAAAGTTTATTATTTAGATGAAACTACAGGAGCTATGCAAATCGGAAATATAACGGTAGCTGGAAAAAATTATATATCTAATCAGAATGGAGAAGTAATAGGAAAAGATTTATTACCAACTAAAATATTTGATTCAAATGGAATTAAAGTAAGTGGTAATGCAACTACTACTAGTAATAATACACCAGCAGCAAATGAACAAAATAGTTCTAGTAGTAATGGTAGCAGTAGTGGTCATCATCATAACAATGATAATAGTCAAGTTAATAAAGTGTCTTTAATAAATGCAATAGCAGCGGCAAAATTAAAATATACAGCAGCAGTAGAGGGGACAGAAGTAGGGCAGTATAAAGTTGGGTCAAAGTCCACATTTAAAATAGCTATTGATGCAGCACAGGCAGTTGCAGATAATACAGGTTCTACGCAAAAAGATATAGATTCGTCAGTAACAGCAATGGCAACTGCTACGACTATATTTGATAACAGTATCAATAAAGATGTTGATTCCAGTACTTCGACTAATTATTTAGAAAATTATCGTGAACAGTATCACTATTCTCCGGCTAAAGCTTGGGCAAATGACCCGAATGGAATGGTTTACTTTAATGGAGAATATCATTTATTTTATCAGTATAATCCAGATGCCTCAGTATGGGGACCAATGCACTGGGGACATGCTGTTAGTAAAGATTTGATTCATTGGACAGAGTTACCTATTGCTTTAGCACCAGACGATGGTGGAACAATTTACTCAGGATCAGCAGTTATAGATAAGGATAATACTACTGGTTTCTTTGATGGAATTGCAGGCGGAGGATTAGTCGCGATTTATACTCAAGATTATATGGATAACGGTGCAGAAAGACAAAAACAAAGTATTGCTTATAGTAAGGATAATGGAAGAACGTGGATTAAGTATGAAGGTAATCCTGTAATAGCATCAGACGCTGATCCATTAAATAATTCTGCATTTAGAGATCCTAAAGTATTCTATAATGAAGAAGCTAGAAAATGGTTTATGGTAGTAGCAGGAGGTCCATTAAGATTTTTCTCATCAGATAATTTAAAAGACTGGCATCCAGAAGGAATGCAAGATGAAATTCAAACAGAGTGTCCAGATATATATAAATTAGAAGTTGGAGATACTGGAACATATAAATGGGTATTAAGTGAAGGTGGCAGATATTATCGAATTGGAGATTTCAAAGAAGTAGATGGTGTGTGGAAATTCGTTACTGATAATGATGAACATTTACCTATGAATTTTGCTAAAGACTCATATGCGGCCCAAACTTATTATGGTACTAATGAAAACGGTACACCAGATGGACGAAGAATTATGATTAATTGGATGAATAACTGGGATTACTGTAATAATGTTGCTCCTATAACAAAAACTTTTAATGGATCTTTTGATTTACAAACTGAATTAAAATTAGTTAACACAGATGCAGGAATTCGTTTAATACAACAACCAATAGACGAATATAAAACTTTACGTAAGGCACCTACGACTTTTAATAATGTTACAATTTCTCCAGATCAGCCTAATGTTATGAGTAATTTATCAGGTAGCCAATATGAAATTGTAGCAGAGTTTACACCTGATGCATCTACAAAAGAAGTTGGATTCAAATTAAGAGTTGGAAAATCTGCAGATCAGGAAACTATAGTTAAATATAATACTCAAACTGAAGAAGTAACACTTGACCGTTCAAAATCGGGAAAGTCACCAAGTGCAGATAAATTCTTACAAGCTTATAGTCAAAAAATGGGTAAAACATCTGACGGTAAGATTCAATTACAAATTTTTGTAGATGCAGCTTCAGTAGAAGTATATGGAAACAATGGTGAAGTAACTGGTTCAGCTCAAATTTTCCCTAATCGTTCTAGTGATGGCGTTGAAGTATATTCAGTTGGTGGAAATTCGACAGCTACAATTCAATATTACCCATTAAGTAGTATTTGGAATAATGAGGTTGCTGGTAAAGATTCTGCATTAGTATCATTGAGTGAGGGTGATCTAGGCAAAAAAGTAGGTGATGAATTTACTATTTATACAGCTACAGTTCCAGAAACAGCAGAGCAAGGTGTTACTTGGGAATTTAATCATGATGTCTTAGAAATTGTAAGTCAAGATGATGAAAAAACAACATTTAGAACAAAAAGTGTAGGAAGCACAACTTTAACTGCTGTGTCTAAGGATCAAAAGTCAAGGAAAACAATTAATATAAACGTATATGATAGTAACCCAAGTAGTATAATTGCAAGTTTAACTAATTTTGCTACTGCTGGAGACTGGTATGTAAAGGATGATAGCTATATAGGAAATAGTTCGGGCGATGGATTTGCGGTAGCAGAGCAAACTTATAATAGTGAAGTAGCATCTACATTAGAAGTTAATGCAGATGTATCAGATGGAAATACTGCAGGTCTTGTGCTATTATCTCAAACTGCAAATCCCAAAGAAGGATCTATTATAGCAAATGTAAATAAAAATGGTGAATATAGAGTGTTTGTATTCACAGGGATTGATGGGAATGGAAATGCCGCTGTTAGTGATTTAAATAGTGGTATAGTTCCAAAAACTGAAGATAATATATATAAATTAAGAGCAGAAATAAATGGTACTCATATTAAGTATTGGATTAATGATGAGTTGGTTTGTGATACAAATCAAAATTATTTTAATACGGGAAGATTTGGATTAAATGTTTATGGAGGAGGGACATCATTTAAAAATGTAACCCTTAATAATGCCACTCCAAACACTGAAACAAGTGTTTCAGGTTCAGGTTTAACTTTTGATAATACACCAGAGAACTTACATGTTTCTGATGATAGTTATGTAGTAGATGGTGGCAAAAACAACAACGGTTTTGCAATTTCAGATCAAGATGTGGATACTAATCAAAACACATATATTTTAGATGTAGACTCTAAAATTTTAGGAGATTGGCATAATCAAAATCCGGCAAATGGTGATGTAGCAGGAGTTGTATTACTTGCTCAAGGCGATAATTACTTTGGAGATGGAGGAATTATAGCTAATGTTGGAAAATGGGGTCATTATAGATTATTCGGACAAGTTCCAGATGGAACTGGCGGTATGAAAGAGGTTATATTTGCAGAGGGTGATGTTCCTGAAGCACAATATAATAGATACCATTTAAAAGTAGAGCTAAATGGAGATCATATTATTTATTGGATAAATAGTAAAAAGGTATGTGATATAACTCAGGATTATTATACAACCGGGAAATTTGGATTGAATGTATGGAATGGAGCATCCGAGTTCAGGAATATAGTACTTAATAGCAATTCTATAGGAAGTGAAATAGCGAAAACTGAGACAACAACAGGAGCGGCAGTAACAGTAGATGAAACAGCAAGAATAGAGAAAACGGAAATCGCGATGACAGGAGATAAAACTACATCAGCTGAAACAGTAGCAACAGATGCAGCTGGAACTGATACTTCAGGAGATAAAACAACAGGAGCAGATGCAACTGAATCTGGCGTGATAGAAACAGCAGAAAAGGTAAATGAAAATATAAAAAAGTAAAGTTTTGATTGCGTGGAAGTAGAGAAATTTAAGCCTAATTATATTTAAATTACTGTAAGAAAATGAGACAATACTATCTCAAACTGAAAGGTAGTATTGTCTTTTTAATGAAGAAAAGAAACATATAGTTTGTAGTTTTTATTGAATTTGTTTCTATAACAAAAATTCTAATTAAACTATTCCGTAGTTAAAACAGCTCTAAAGTGAACCTTAGCAGTCATCATTTTTTCATACGCTGAATTTATTTGTTCTAGTGGAAAAGTTTCAACCATTGAGTGTACATTTGTTAGAATACTAAAATTTATAGTATCTTTTCTAGCATTAGCATCTGTGGCTAACCATCCTTGTATACTTCAAGTAGTTTGATGCTATTACTCTGTGAGGGTTATTGAACCTGGACCTAATATTACAAGTTTATCATCATATTTGAAAGGACCAATGTTGTATTTAGCTGAGTTTGCTGGCAAACGACGTGATTCTATTATCTGCTCGTTATCATCTATTATGATCATAAAAATGGTTGCGGAAGAGCCATTTTGAATATTGTATATAATATTTTCCATTAAGTCTAAGTCTTTCATTCTATAGATACCTTCAGACAAGGTTTTATTTAAAGGTTGTGCCATAACAATTGGACTTTTTATATTAAATGACAAAAATAGAAAAATAGAAAATATAGCAATAAATTTTTTCATTAGATTATCCACCTTTCAAGTTCCTTATAATAAATAAAATATTAACTCATTTAATTCTTATTATGTGAAACTTAAAAAAAACTATTCGAATATTAAGATGTTAAGTAAATTATTGCACAATGTTAAAGTATTAGGGATTATAAAGAAAATACATATATAATGGGTGAGCTCAAAAAGGAAGGTACAAATAAGAAAGTTGATTTGGTCTAGCTATTCTTATAAAAAATCCGTGCATCAAATAGTGATGCACGGATAAATTACGTTATGTTTCAAGAAATTATGCCACGCTATAAATCTTTACATCTGGGTCAGCACTCCAAAGTGGCTTTAAGCCTACGAATACATCATTTTGGAACATTGAACTTGATAGGTAAGAGTAAATTTATTTTAATCAACGATTTAAAATTTGTACCACTCCATGACCACCGTCAACTATGACTTTATCTCCTGTTTTAAGTTTTGTGGTCGCATTGCCACATCCTACAACAGCTGGAATACCAAGCTCTCTGGCTACTATAGCAGCATGGGATAACGGTGCTCCAATGTCAGTAATTATAGCTGAAGCCTTAGGAAAAAGAGGTGTCCATCCAACATTAGTAGTTGACGCAACTAAGATTTCGCCTTTTTTAAGGTTTTCTCCTTCTTCAGGATTTGTTAAAATACGCACAACGCCTTCAATTTTTCCTGATGCTCCTGCAAAACCTTGAAGAGTTTCAGAATCTTGTGTAGTAATAGGCATAGATTCGTCATAGTAATCAACTCTTCTATTAGAACTTTTTACCCATTTAAAGGGATCAAATCTTCCGCGAATAATTGATGGTAATGGTGGAAGTGATTTATATTTTTTATAATTTTCCTTTCTAACTGCGATATGATTTAATGCTAAGTCATTTCCTGAAAGCAAATCTAAAACTTCATTGATGTAAAGAAAAAATATATCATTTCCTATGCCTGTAAGTTCCCCAGCTTTTAGTGCAAAAGCACGATTAACTCTAAATGCTCTAGTCCATTCTGAACGAACAGACTCTCTAAGACGAGCTGCTTCAGCCACTTTTACAATTTTCTTTTCAAAATCATTAGCTTCTTTAGGAAAATTTTCTTTTAATCTTCTGAGAGCTTCTTCATATTGATCATGTTGTTTATTAAGAAGCTTTTCTACATCTGTGTTTGAATTCTTAAATTCTTCTATCTGCTTTTCAAGCCAAGTTTCATCTTCTCCAGGATGAGGTATGGATAATTCAAACTCATGTGGACCACGATGTCCGTATTTTATTCTGTATTCTTCACGATTCATTTCTCCAGTTATAATCTTTGATATACCAATAATAGGTCCAAGGCTCTCGAGTGATGAATCTCCTCTAAAATTAGACATAAGTGTATTTGTATCTTCAATTCCTGCTACTTTTATTAACTCATCCTTTAATTTATTAGCTATGACCATTTTTCTTCCACCAGCAAGTGCAATCCACAAAGCCTTAAAATTAAAAGGTAGAATTTCAGTTTTCCATAAATCAATTAATTCTTCTTTTGTCTTTACTTCTTTAATAGTTTCAGTCATCCTCCTACACAAATTTGGAGATTCATTCAAATGCTCTGGAATTTCCTTAGAAGCTTTAATAATATTTTTTAAACGATGTTTTAATTTTAGAGCCATCCCTTTTATCAAGCCTAGTTTTGAAAATGGATAAATAGGAATTTCTATTTCTTCAGGCATTTGACCAAAGACTTCACTCATTGTTTTTATTAGACTCTTAATATCTTTGCCGAAGGCAGGGTATAAAGACAATGCATAACTTATGTTTGTATATGCTCTTCCACAAATGTTGCCTGAAAATAAATAATATCCAGGAATAGTCATTTGTTCTTCATCCAAAGCTCTTATCATAGACCAGCTTAGGGGAGTGAAAACATCAGACATTGCTTCTCCAACATTAGTATTAGTCCATAGGAAATCCCCATCCAAAGTATCGTTCCATTCATATGTATCAGGATTACCAGTTATTAATGTTGTAATAGGTCTTGCTTGTAATATATATAATTTTCCATTTGATACTGCCCATTCAATATCTTGATGAGTACCATATTTTTCTTCAAGTTTAGATGCATATTTATATAACTCTGAGGCATATTTCTTAAATTCAGATGGTCCTTCATATTTTCTTTTGGGCCTCATAATATTAAATGGATATGCATTTGCTTCTCCTGATACAAGCTGTTCTCCTAATCCAAATACAAAATTACCAGTCATGCTCTCGTGACTGCCTGTAATTGGATTAGCAGTAAATAATACTCCTGAAATTTCAGACTGTATCATAATTTGAATCACTACCGCTATCTGATGAGATTGATCCATTCCTTGAACTGAACTGTACGCTTTTACTCTTTCTGATTCTCTTGAGCTAAAAACTTCATATATTGCGCTTTGAATTTCTTCATCTGTCTTAACATTTAAAACTGTTTCAAATTCTCCTGCAAAAGAAGCTTGAGCAGAGTCTTCACTTAAAGCAGATGATCTTACTGCAAATAAAACACTTTCATTATCTTTTCTAATTTCTTTTAAATAATGTTTGATTTTATTCCAAGCATCCTCATTAAGACTATTCTCATTAAAAGCTGATGGTAAGATCACAAATCCGTCAGGAACAGGATATCCCGCTTGAAACATTTTTGATAACATACATCCTTTTCCACCTGCAAGTGATTGGAGTTCAGGGGTTAATTCTTTAAAGCTTTTGACCATATCCAACATTTTAATACCTCCTTTTTAAAACTCAATACTTATTTATAAAAACAACTTTTAAGCATTTCTGTATAAGCTTCTGCTTCAATAAAAGCCTTATCATAATTAATTTGTTTTGAAGATGATAATTTTGCTTCTTCAAGAACTTTTGCATTAAACCCTTGAAAGGACCATATAACAACGTTTATTGCTTTTTTTATATCTATGCCATCTCTAAATTTAGATAAATCTATACCATCAAATACTCTTTTTGAAGCGCTTTCCAATTCTTCCTTATTTATCGCATTTAAATCATTTTCTATATCGCTTGATTTTTCCATATTTACAGCTTCAATGAATTTAAGAATTTTAGGATATTTATTCAATAATTCTGCTTTAATCAAATGGATTTGACGTAACCTAACGAAAAAATCTCTTTCCTTTAAATCAATCTTTTTATAAAATTCAGTCATGCTAACATCTATGCAATAATCATATAAAAACAAAAATAATTGCTTCTTATTTTTAAAATAGTGAAATAATAACCCTTTAGATATACCAGCCTCTTTAACAATCTCATTTGTAGAGGCATTCTCATAACCTTTCTCAGCAAATTCATTTATTGCTGCATTTAAGATACGATTTTGTTTTTCTGAATCTAAATTTAAAAATTTCGATACCACAGTATTACCTTCTTTCAGATTTATGTAAGATTAATAAAGAATTTTATATAAATATCTGTGCTATTAAGTCATGCTCATTACTTTAATGAAATATTATTATTGTAATTTTAGTAGTAAAAAATTATTTTTTTTATTATTTAAGAGGATTATAACTTTATTGACCAATGCGGTCAATAAATTAATTTAATACTTAAAAGTAAAAAATTGTATTATTGCTTAATAATATAATTAGCATTAAGGGGAATTTAAAAAGATGAATTGATACTGGGAGAGAAATAAGTTCTAGTTAATAGATTTCTTTTGATTCCTAAAAGTTTATAATTTGTTATGGGATTAAAATAAAAAATGACGGATTTTGAATATTGAAATATGAAGAATATATTAAATTTATATAAAAATGATATTGAAACTTAAATTTATTGACAATTAGATATATTGTGTATATATTATTAAGTAGAGGTCTACCTAATTTAAAGTGAGGATGATAAATAATGAAGAATAGAAACTGGGAATACCCGTATGATTTATTTATAAAGAGTATTGCTCAAAAGATGAGATATACAAATGACGAAAAATTAAAGGAATATGATTTGACTTCACCTCAAGCTTTATTGTTGGAGCTTATTGAAAGAGAAATAAGGCACGGAAACGAGATAACTCGCAAGGGTTTAGAGAGTGTTATGAATTTAAAAGGCTCATCTATAACGAATCTTTTAAATGGATTAGATAGAAAAGGTTGTATCATACGTAGTGCTGGGATATCAGATGGGCGTACTTTTCAAATCCAAGTTACTGCAAAGGGAAAAAATGTATTAACAGAGATGGAAAAGGTTTTTGAAGAAACTGAAGAACAGTTATTAAAAGGTATGTCACAAGAGGAGAAAAAAGTTTTTTTGGATCTGCTTATTAGAGCTTATAAAAATCTATATGGAGAGTCTGATTAATAATAAAAAGCAAATTGCTGCTTTTTATTTAGATAAGTATGTAGAAGTCTACGTAATTTTTTAGTTCCTATGAAGCTTTGTTTTATTACTTATTAAATGTGTTAACTAACTTTGAAAAAATTAATTGTTTATAAATTAAGTTATGCAAATAATTTAAAGAGTTCTAAGTTAACTCTCATTTAACAAAATAAGTAGAAGTCTACATATATCATCAAATATGATATCAGATATTTTAAATTAAGACATTATAAGCAGTAGGATTAAATTCATTAAGATAGGAGAAATAATTATGTCAAAATATATGAAAATATTAAAGGAATTAAATAAAGATTCATTACTTGAAGCAGGCGGAAAAGGAGCTAATCTTGGAATATTAATAAATGCTGGACTTCCTGTACCATCTGGATTTGTGGTTACAACAAGTGCATATGATGTTCATCTTGAAAGCTCTGGTCTTAAAGAGAGAATAACAAAAAGGCTTGAAAAGATTAAGGGACAAAATATTAATGAAATATCAGAGGCAAGTAAAGATATCTCATCATGGATTGAAGAAGCACCAATGCCTATTGAAATTCAGAAGGAATTAAACATAGCTTTTGACGGTTTGTATAAAAAAATGGGAGCAGGTGATAAGATGTCAGTTTCAGTACGATCAAGTGCAACGGCTGAAGATTTACCAACAGCTTCATTTGCAGGGCAGCATGAAACTTATCTTGGCATCTATGGAAAAGAAAATGTTATTAAACATGTAAAAAAATGCTGGGCGAGTCTTTGGTCATCACAGGCAATAAATTATAGAATAAGTATGAATTTTGAGCACCTTAAGGGGGATCTTGCTGTTGTAGTTCAGGCAATGATAGATTCAGAGGCAGCTGGAGTAATGTTTACTGCAAATCCTGTAAATGGAAAGAGAGATGAAATATTAATAAGTGCAGGATATGGACTTGGTGAAGCAGTTGTTAGTGGTTTAATAACTCCGGATTCATTTGTTCTAAGCAAAAAGGGAGATATAAAAGAAAAGAGTCTTGGCTCTAAAGAAATTAATATTAAATTAACTAAAAGTGGAGTTGTTACAGAAAAAGTACCTGATTCAAAGAGAAAATCCTATTGTCTTGGGTCAAATGAACTTAAGCAGCTTACAAAACTAGCAGAGCTTGTTGAAAAACATTATGGCAGTCCTCAAGATACAGAATGGGCTCTTTCTGAAGGCAAGATATATTTACTCCAAGCAAGACCAATTACAACAATGGAAGCCGAGAGTGAGGATTTTAATATACTTGGATCTGAGGATAAAATAATTT
>Ga0183101_1000113_pt4 | contig 27361 bp, 27 predicted proteins | sample Biomet3_FD_127790 | JGI IMG/M metagenome (GOLD analysis project Ga0183101, IMG submission 127790) | Microbial communities from bioreactor (seeded with sewage sludge) at LBNL, California, USA - Biofuel metagenome 3 | ecosystem: Engineered > Bioreactor > Anaerobic > Unclassified ...
TTACATGGCGTGTCTGGTCTTCTCGGCATCGGCTTCCTCCTTTCTGCATATAAAAAGAACCAGCAGATCTCTCCGCCGGTCCATCATATTCTTTTGGTCAGTTTAATAATACCACAACCTTATTTACAAAACAGTACACTCTTAGTAAACCATCTTAGCGTAACCTATCCCCTATAGATCTTCTTCTAATTGTGCAACATTAACATCTTCCGAATCAAAAGCCCCAGGAGGGTATTCACAAATGTGACCATCAATATGAAAAAGGTTTTGACAGCTTGTGCAGGTGATACTATCCGTATCAAATTCATATAAGGTCTCTGTCCCCATTTGGCGATCATACGTTGACTTATCAGCGAATTCACCAAAATCAACTTTATTAATAGAACCGCAATATGGGCACTTAATAGTGCGTTCTAGACTAATTGGCTCCGTTTCATTACCTTCATTTATCGCTTGTTTCATTCTTTCCTGCTCAACAATTATCTTATCAAATTTCTCGTTTTCGGAATCACATAATTGCTTCCAGCCATCTATAAAATTACAGCTCGAATTTGGTTTGTGCTGTTTATAACAATCAATGCAACTATAAAACAATCCACCATTTTTATTTGCAAGCAATACCATTTTCCCTCCACAATCGGGGCATGTCACCTGTGGGTTATCCAGCGACCAGTAGGCACCTAATTTGTTTTGGTTTATTGCAAGTACTATAACCACAACTTCTTGTGCCCCACTATTTCTCAGTACTCTTATACATTCTCTTAAAGTTGACCCCGTCGATGATATATCATCAATAAGCACGACTGTCCTTCCTGTTAAATCTCCTGCAAAGGAAAATGCGCCTCGAACATTTTTATTCCGTTCCTCTTTTGATAATGATTTTTGATCCGAATAATTATGTATACATATGAATTGCTTACCAATATTTTCAATGCCACAAGTGCTAGCCACTCCATTCAATATATTATCAAAGCGTGGTGTTTTCCCAGGCTTTACTGGCACTGCACAAATACAATCAATTTTATGTGCCGGTTTTATAGCATTAACCGCTGCCGAATAAATACTTTCAAATCTTTTATCAAATACACCTGTATATGTTCTTCTCGTTTTTTTATTCAAATAAATTGCTGAAGAATATGGATGTAGTTGGTTCATATAATGAGCATAACCATAATAGCGCCCTAATACATACATTGGAACAATATCGCTATCATTATCGTCATCAGCATTAAAATCAACAGGCAACATTCTTGCCGGAAAATTTGCTCCTGGGAATAATAACATTTCTCCATAGAATCCAGCCACATGTCGTTGCAATGCAATTTTCAGCTCAGTTAAACTCTCTATTATTAAGTCAGGTGATTCACTTGCCTGCTCATATGTAATTCTATCCGTATCTGTGACCCAAATTGAACCACATAAAAAGCTATTTGCTTTTTTCAAAAACTCATGGCTTGCAGACAAATATGCTACTTCTGTGTTTTGAACTTTTAATACCGTTAGAACTCTAGCATGCGTGACTTTATTTGGAGCAAAAATTTTTTCAAATTTCTTCATTGCAATTACTTTTTCTGCACCAAAAAGAATGCTAAGATATTCTCGGGTATTTTTATCCGCAGATATAAAAACACACGGAATGATACTGTTAATATCAATCCAAATCGCCTTATCACCACTACCAAAGCTATCTATGTCAACAACAAGACCTTTTAATTCTGTGATACACCTAAACATAGTTATTCTCCATCAGGCATTTGATCAATCCATTTGATCTTTGCTGGTTTTGTTTCGGCCAATTTCGCTTCAGATTTGTCCGTTTGCAATAAATCATCAATTGTTTGTTGCTTACATTCTCTGTCGACTTTGAAGATATTACTTTCAGCCAAAATCTCTAAAACGTCCCTTGGATATGTTACTACTTTTGCACCTTTTTTGACATACTTTTCAGGCCAACTTATAGACTCCATTTTCAAAGCACTCTGCGGAATCAAAACTTCTCTTCCCTGTTTAAGGGCATAATCTGCTTGTTTTAAAGCACCTGACGTTTCCCCGGCTTCCATGACAACAGTAGCTAATGATAATCCACTCATCACGCCATTACGCATTGGGAAAAACCATCTTTGCGTTTTATTTGCAGGAGAAAATTGCGATACCACAAGCCCCTTTTTTTCAATCATCAACTGAACTTCTTTATTTGCGGCAGGATAATACTGATTTAGGTTTGTACCAATAACAGCAATAGTGTTATACCCATTTTTCAACGCCTCACTATGTGCTGTGACATCAATCCCTTTTGCCAAACCAGATACAATCGTTATTCCATTATCTCCAAGTTTGATTGTTAATCGTCTAGTATTTTCCATTGCCTTAGGTGAAGCTTTTCTTGATCCAACCAATGCAACAGTACGTTTTTCAAACAGAAGCGATTTTTTCCCGCGAAGATATAAGAAACGTGGTGCCTGAGCAGTCTCAGCTAATAGCGGCGGATAATCCTGACTTCCTCTTTTTATAATTTCGTCCGATTCATGCAAATTCGAAAATGCACGTTCAGCTATGTGAAATTCTTTAATTAGTCTTTCAACATCTACCTTGAAATAGTCTGCATATTGTTTTATTACATCATTTGTATCAAGAAATACTGTAACATCTACTTTTTTACTAAATTCTGAAAAAAGAGGTTCTAAACGTTGCTCAGTGATTCCAAGTACATTCATTAGTGTCGCAAAGTTTAATGCTTCTTTTTTATCGTCTGTATCGAATCGAAACATGCCAACTCCACCTCCCTGACCTACTCTGGAAAATATTTTCTGTTCTTCTTTTCGTTTATTTAATTCAGTAATATGGAAGATTGTTCCCGATGAAGATTTTTTTAAAGGTATTATTTTCCCATCTTTAACCAGAGTATTAAGACGTTGTGTTGTAATACCCAAATAGTCTGCTGCTTCCTTAGAAAAAAACAACTCCTCTGCTAGCCTCTTATCCATGGTTGAACCTCCCTGTAATAGAATTTTAGCACATGAGGTTTCAATCTGTCAACCCTTATGGGAGGGTAATTATGAAAGCATATACTCCACCATTTCATTCTCGTGATTTTCATATAACACATCAAGCTCCCGGATCGCCTTTCTTCTGTACTTTGCAATCATGGTCCTAGAAACATGATACATGCTGCAAAGACAATCCCAAGTACAATTATGTATAATCATGTCCGTCATAATATCTGGAAGGTCACCAGAAAGTGCAGCTAAAGCTGATTCAAAGAAGCGGATCTCTTCTGCAAGGTCAAAATACTGCTTTTCAAGGTGCTCATACCAGTCACTATTGATATGCTCCATTTTATCTTTATAGCTCACTGCTATCTTGCCGGTTTTGTCTGAAGTGCCGCTGGATTCGACCCTTTCTCCCTCCAGCTGTTTAAAGCACATAGAATCGATCATATCCTCTTCCGAGATCCCACGAAAATCTATGATCTGGTGCTTCAGACATTCAAGCTCCTGTTTCTTCTTCGGATAATCCCTTATTATGTTTTCTATCTTCTCACTCATAGCTAACCTCCTATCTGTGCCCGGACAGCATCTATAAGCGCTGCTTGCGAAGCATCTTTTTTGCCAAGTGCTTTCATAACATTTTCATCTATCGTGCCTTTTGTCACAATGTGATGAACAACAACGGTTTCTCTTTGCCCTTGTCTCCAGAGCCTCGCATTAAGCTGCTGATAAAGCTCTAGCGACCATGTTTGGCCAAACCATACTATGGTGGAGCCGCCCTCCTGAAGATTGAGTCCATGCCCAGCAGATGCAGGATGAATAAGTCCTATCTTAATTTTCCCAGCATTCCAATCAGTAATATCTTTTGATGTGTCAATCATTCTTGCCGTCTTAAATCTATCCCTTATTCGTTTTAAGTCATGCTTATACCAGTAAGCCACAAGAAGTGGTTTGCCATTCGCTGCCTCTACAAGATCCTCTAATGCATCTAGTTTTCTATCATGAATTGTAAACACCTTCCTATCATCTCCATATACCGCACCGTTTGCCATCTGAAGGAGCTTCCCGGAAAGGGCCGCCGCATTTACCGCATCAAGCATCTTTCCTTTTATGGATATGACCATATCAGCCTTGAAAGAATCATATATTTTCTGTTCTCTGCTGCTCATGCTAACCTCCACAATATTATTGATCCTTTCAGGCATCTTGATATGATCCGCTGCCTTCATGGAAATACATATATCACCGATAAGTTTATATATAGCATCCTCTGCTCCGGCCCTTGGCTTATAGCTATATATGATTTCCTTGTTTCTCTTGTCCGGGACGAAGAACCTGTCTCTGTATCCTGTAATGAATCTGCCGAGCCTTTTCCCCATATCCATAAGATAGATTTCGGCCCACAGATCCATAAGCGAGTTAGGAGCCGGTGTTCCTGTAAGGCCTACGATACGCTTTACCATAGGCCTCACTTTCTTAAGAGCCTTAAACCTCTGTGCCCTATTCGATTTGAAACTGGAAAGCTCATCAATTATTACCATGTCAAAGTCCCATTTGTGATTCTGCGTAAGCCATACTACGTTTTCCCTGTTGATAATATATATAAAAGCTTTCTTGGAAAGTGCCTCTTCCCTTTTATCCTTGCTGCCCAGCACCAATGAATAGTTAAGCCCTGTTAAATGCTCCCACTTTGATATCTCCTTTGGCCAGGTATCTTCTGCTACCCTTTTAGGCGCTATGACAAGTATCCTGCTTACATCAAATCTATCGAGCGCAAGCTGCCATAGCGCTGAAAGTGTAATAACTGTTTTGCCAAGTCCCATATCAAGCATCAGGCAGCACATCTTGTGATCCAAAATATAGTCGGTGGCATATTTCTGATAATCGTATGCCTCATATTTCATTTAAAATCCTCCCCAACTGTTCATCATCGCATTTAATAATTACAATCGTACCAGTCTTTTTCTCGCTTTTATCGTCATTATCCTTATCAACCCTTCCAGCAAGGTAATCGAGGCTGACTGAATACAAGTCGCATATTGCAATCATTTGTTCAAATGGTGGCGTACGACTACTCGTTTCCCAAGTGGATATCGTTCCCTTCGTAATACCAAGTACTTTAGCTAATTCTGTCTGTGTCATTTTGCTTTCTTTTCTTAATTCTTTTAACCGCTTGCCAAATATCATTTTTGCACCTCCGAAATAATAGAATGAATTTTTTCTGTATCATCCAAGGTATAAACTTTAAATCCGAGATCCGAAAGCTGCTCTTTTCGTCTAAGCTGAAGTGGTCTCATCTTCTGTCCTGGTGCCTTAACTTCCACAAAAGCAATCCTGCCGCCTGGCAGAAGCACGATCCGATCTGGCACACCATCGAGGCCCGGCGATACAAATTTCATAGCGAGTCCGCCGCGCTTTTTCACCTCTTGCACTAGCCTTTTTTCTATATAACTTTCTCGCATAACTCCTCCATGTTTCCCATTGCCGTTTCCTGACCGTTTCTGCCATATATACGTGTACGCGTATATGCGTGTTGCCTATCTCTCTATTTAATATACTTTTCAAGTACTTTATATGGTTTTTTAGGAAACAAGGAAACAAACCAGCCCTAGAGCCTTGCCATTACTGACATTACACATGTTTCTTATCCATGTTTCCTATGCATTTCTGGGAAACGTCAGGAAACAATTATTTGTTTCCCAGTGTTTCCTTACTTTTTCTGATAAATGCTTTTTGAACGCCGTAGGGGGGTATTCTCATCTTCCCAGAATCATTCCCTTCATACCTTTTCCAACCAGGAATTTTATTCAGGATTGATTCGACTTCATAAGAGTCTGTCCTCCGCAGGTTCTGACGCTCTTTGCCAAAACACTCACACCATATTTCCATAATGCATACCCTCTCGCGTTTAACCGTACCCGTAATGCCGCCGCCTTCAAATTCGGATCCAGCAAGAAAACTCCGTCTCCGATACAGGTCCATTTCTCCCCAGCTTGTCGGAAGAAGCGCATCAAGGTAATCTTCCACAATGCCTTCTCTGTCGTCAGACTCCATAGCATCCTGCTGCATAGCATATGCCTCGGCTGCTTCCTTTCCCGTAAGGAATAGCTTCTCTCCCTCATGATAGCGATATATTGCTTCAGCCCACACTTGATCAACGTCCTTCAGATCCCATGGTTGATACTTGCCATTTCCCGATACATGCACCGGCCAGAAACGCCGGTTGCCTGTAATATCACGAAGAAAACCACCTTCAGAATTTGTGCTTCCAACTATGATCGAGGACCTTGGGTGGCTCTCAACCACAATGCCATATGCCTGCCTGAACTTATCATCTGTTCTTGTAACAAAAGACTTTACGGTCTCAACATCCATTTTCTTTATACCAGCAAGTTCTCCGAGCTCCAGTATCCAGTACCCTTGAAGTTTCTCCGCAGCAGTCTTATCTTTCATATCCGATATGGAAAGGCTATCCGAATACCAATCGCCGCCAAGGATCTGAAATAACGTAGACTTTCCGATTCCTTGTTTGCCATTAAGGACCAATATCGAATCAAACTTTATGCCCGGCTCATAAACCCTTGCTACTGCCGCTGTGAATGTTTTTCTTGTTACAGTGCGTACATACTTAGTATCATCTGCCCCAAGATAATCTATTAGCAGCGTGTCCAGCCTTTCAATGCCATCCCATTTCAGATCCTTAAAATATGCCTTGATGGGATGGTAGAGACGTTCTGCTGACACTACGGCAAGAAGCCCATCCTTAAACTTTGCTGGAGACCAGATGCCATAAACCTTTTCAAAATATAACTTTGCATTTGCAACATCGGCATCTGCCCATCCAGGATGAACTTGTTTCCAAGGTAGATCCCCAATTACATCTACAGTGCTTTTGAACTCGTTATATACGATGGACGCAAGGTTAGGATCGTTTCTTATAATGATAGCTATATTATTCAGCGTGTCCTTTATATTGCCATTCCGATCTAGAGCGAGTGCAGTCTGCCATTCACCTTCTTCATCGTCAAACTCTCCCTGGGCCTTTGCCATACGCTCTTTAGCAAGCTGCTTCTTTACATTTTCATTTTCTACAGCAAACTCCATCATTGCCTTAAAGGATGGTAGCTTCGTAGGCTCCGTATCCGGATCGCTTCTTTCATCCTTTGAGCCAAACTTATGTATGCGCACAACATCGAATGCATTCATAAGCCTGCCGCATGCAGGATCCGTAGCATGATGGCTATATGCGAATCTATCATCATAAATAACAACGCCAGCCTGCGAATCTGCTGGAATATAGTCGTAGCGTCCCGGCATTGCGCTTTTCTGATATACCTCTGGAAGGAACGTATCGATAGCATCTGTTATTGAATAGGCTCTGCAAAATGCACCTACGGTACCTTCCTTTTCTAAAGGATCCGCCTGCTTCTTTATTTCTCTATTTACAACGCGCTGCTGGCGATTTGATACCGGCCACTCTGAGCTATCCTTCCAATCCTTATATTTTGAAAGGATGCTATCCGGATTCAGGATCTCCCCATCAACTTCATGAAATACAAACTTTCCATCTGAAGAAGTAGATGGCCAATACATAAGGCGGCTCGGCTCATATGTCGTATCATCGAAAAGTTCAATTCCGATCTCATCTGCCACTTTCCTCGCTACCGCTACATATTCATCTGCTGTAACATCCCTAGATAATGGGATGATAAGCCTAAGTCTCGGCTTTTCTGGCGTATGCTTATGTGTGCTGTATATATACCCTTTGAATGAAAAGAACATATCGATCTGATCAATGATCCCTTCATCCGCATAATCCATGTCAAGTGATAACCCTGACCTAGAGATCACGTTCGATTTTTTTCTTCTTCCGCCTTTTAGCTTCCCAAGTACGAATCCTCCCACATCTTTGATATCATCCTGTTGTCTTTTTGACATTTTTATATACTGCGCCGCTGTCTCAGATGTGTACTTTGTGGTAGCAATTCTATCTTTAAACTCAGTAAGCGCCATATCTTCAAGGTTCCAATGCTTCTCCATACGGGAGTTGCCTATCGATATATTCATGAGCTATTCCTCCTTATACTTTGTGATTTTCTTAAGTAACTCCAAATTACGCTCAGCACGTTTTTTCATGCTCTTGGATTTTCTGAGTCCATCCGCAGCTTTTCGTTCTTCTTTCTTATCTGTTGTAATTGACAGTGTCACAGAGTACTCGCAGCTATCATTCGTGCTTTCTTCAATCCTCTCCCAGAGATAGTCATAGATCATTTTGATGTCTTCTTCCGATGAGTATTCATGCATCAAACGAAACACCATCCTGGCTCTGTCTAGTGTCGCCGGGAAGAAGTTCTCTACTCGTATATCCATGTAACCTGTCGGATATTTAATATGCAGGATTTTTCCCTCGTTCATAGTAGCCTCCATTAATCTTTTTGATAAAACTCGCATTCATAGCCATCTGCGTTCAGCGGCAGTCCTTTGGCCCACTCTGGTGCTTCAGCCATGATGCTGCATATTTCATTTACGCTGGATCTTCCATCCGGCACTTCTACAACGGCTTCATCGTGAATATGCATTACGATGTCAAAGCCTGCGTCTGTTAGTCTAAGCATGGCCTGCGCAAGAAGATCTCTTGCTGTTGCCTGGACTATATTTTCTGTAATCTTTGCTCCATATGTTTCTATCCGCATCCACTTCTTCGCATCACCCACGCCTTCATATGATAAAGCCTCTCTTCCAAATTTGTTTATTATCATTCGAGGCTTTATGTATGACAGCTTTCTTCCGGATGGAAGCATTATAAAGAGAATGCCGGACTTATATGAAAACTCTAGATTTCCATGTGGTACCGTAGTTTTTTCCTTCACTGCTTTTACGGCTGCTGCGTCTATTCCATACCAGAACTTCGTAATGTGCGGATTTGCTGTACGCCATTGCTGCACAAGTGGCGGCAGTTCTTCTTCCTTAAGCCCCATATCTAATGCTCCCATAGATGTTAGTGCTCCGACCGATCCGCCGTATCCGAGTGCAAGCTCTGCGATCTTACCTTTCTGCCGCAGGTGTCCATTTATTCCATGCTTTTCAACAGGCACTCCAAACATTTTTGAAGCTGAAGCGCAGTAAATATCACCGCCTGCTTCAAAGGTATCCAGCCTCCACTTTTCTCCTGATAGCCATGCAAGCACTCTGGCCTCAATAGCAGAGAAGTCGGATACAATAAACCTGCATCCAGGCTTTGGAATGAACGCGGTCCTTATGAGCTCCGAAAGGACTCCCGGCGTTGAATCATATAGCATATCCAGCGTTTCATAGTCGCTGGCTTTTATGAGATTCCTAGCAAGTGCCAGATCAGGTATATGGTTTTGCGGTAAGTTCTGGACTTGCACTAGCCTGCCTGAATTACCTGTGATCCAGATTCTCCCTTCCCGCCTTACGGGGAAAAATCCTGTAGGCGTTTCAGCGCAATATACTGTGCCATCATAATCGACCTTTTTTACCTGTTCCCGTCTTATAGACGTCCCATGACCAGGCCTTAGCCAGATATTAACAACATATGTATCAGACCACTTATCGCGACGCTTAACATTTTGTGTTGCACTAAAGCCCGCACATAGAGCACACGCCTGCACCACATCGGCATTCTTTCTATTTGTAGTTGAGTACTGGATTGAGTTCTTGGCTGTATAGCATCCGTCCCAAAGAGGGATCTCATCAAACATCACCTCCAAGGGCTCATCAAGCATCCAGTAGTCAAATGTCTTTTTATTAAAGGCTCTTAGCCATAATGGAATAAAAGCACTTTTTATTGTTACTGTTATTGTTCCATCATTACTATTTGATGTTACAAAGCAAATATCGCATTGCCGCAAAAGGTGCTTACATCTTTCCACTTTTCTTTTCTTTGAAAAATGGAATCTGAGACTACCATCTACTGTATAATGTCCATCTGCCTGCGTCATGATAAGTACTCTTAATTCTTCGGCATCAGACGGCTTGATTTGATAAGCCCTATGTCCGGTAAAAGGAATCGTGAATCGATGTTCTCCTATATCTGCTACTGTCCTTGACTCCCAGTATCCTTCTTTGGAAAGAGTAGCCATTTTATGATCCGGCGTTGCTATCTGAGAAATCCGCTGTCCTTCATATGTAATCATTTCTCCGGTGTATGGAAAGGCTAGTTGTTTTGCGTTTTGAAATGATAGCACCTCTGTCGCCTGATTCCAGCACATCATCGATCCACCGTGAAACTCATCGAGCCTTACCCATCCACCCGGAGTCAATATTTCATGATCCCCGGTAAGACACCATCTGCCGGTCCTATTTGCACCGTAGAACTGAAGCAGTCCATGCACTCTTTTGTCAGAGCACACCGACCGTTTGATTGCTTCATACTTTTTTACAGACGTCTTAGCCATAAGAAGCCTGAGCTTTAGTACCTCAAGCACTTCTCCATCTGCTTCCATAATCATATCTCCAACAACCTTTTTACTGAGGCTTTCCATTTCTACGCCATGCTCTGAAAGCCAGCCTTTTATTTGCGCTGGCGAGTTTGGATTCTCAAGACCGGTAAGTTCGTATGCTCTCTTTGTTACAGCTTCGCGGTACTCGTTATCACATATAACTGCATGCTCCACAAGATCCATATCTACAAGGATCCCTCTATCATTGATCTCTTGATCCATCTGATATAGTTTCTGTTCTTCTTCTGGGATAGGGAATTTAGCAATCTTCCTTCTGATTTCTCTTTCAGCTTCAACATCGCGAATACAGTATTTCTTAAACTGCTCCCATTTTTCCGGGGCATCTTCAGGCCTGTTCCTGCGCCTACCGCCATTAGCCTTTGTAGGTTTGCAAGGCATCGAAAAGTACCGGAGCAGGTCTTTACCTTCTTTCAGTTTCTTATGACTAATACTAAGTACTTCACCTACGTCATCAAGCGCGTGCGGCAAAGCTAGCATTGCAGATTGCACCGCTGTACACTGCCACCCAGCCGGATCAAGAGAAAGGCCATAGTATTTTCCGATGCAGGTACGTTCAAATGCTGCATTGAACGCGGTTTTTATTATGCTATTATCGGTTAGTGCCATCATTACTCTGTCCGGGAGTTTCTCTCCGGATGCAATATCAATGACTTCGATTTTTTCATCATCAAAAGCATATGAGAACAGTAAAATCTCAAAGGCCGGGCTGTCCGCATATGCATAAACTCCAGCCTTTACAAGGTTGACATCGCTATATGTCTCTATATCAATTCCTAGCTTCATTCTGTGCCCTCCTTCGTAAAAAACAGGCGGACAGCGTTTGCCATCCGCCCTGCTTTCCTATGCAAGAAAATCTTCGTCTTCTTCGGTATCAAAATCTTCTGCCGCGCTTGTCCTACCGCCAAGACTCTCACCGTCTTTTAGTTTCTGGATATTACCAAGGCCCGCTGCGATCCCGCGATTTCCATTTGAGTTATATCCGTAGAATGTCACGCTGATCTTCCCGTAACACCCTGAGAATACTTCGCTCTGGTCGATGATAGGCTGCACCTTCGCATCTACCACCTGCGGGGCCTGACGTGAATTAGCATTAAAGAAATATGCATCTTTATATGCTTCATCATCCGGCCTGTCTATATCACCATCCCTCAAAGGAAGATGAAGGTTTGCGGGAACCTTGCCTCCCCACTTGGACACCGAGTCCTTCTTTGCCTGCTCTATTGCTGCACTTATTGCTGCAACAGTTTTCTTATCCGACTTTTCTACTATGGCCGATACGCTGTACTTCGGATCTCCTCCGTTTACTGAGTTCGGCTCCCAGCAATGCAAATATGAAAATCTGCAAGGTACTATAACTTTTGTGCTTCCTGTGTTATTATCCATTATTCTTTACCTCCGTAAATTCCGCTTCTGCGGTATCTTTTGTTATTGCTTTTCGTTTATCTGATTCAGGAACCAGTGTGATCTTTCCTTGTGGCTTATATACGAATTTTCCAAGCACCCTGGCAAAGTCTTTTTTGCCCATCAGCTTTTCCATGTCTGTGATGCCAATAAGGGAATGCTTATATATATCCGTATATCCTGCCTGCTTTGCAGCATCTTCTACATCAACCTCACTTGTATACTTCCTGTTGCTACGGCCTTCTACCAGTTTGTATCCTGGCCACGACTTTCCATGAGTTATAGCTTCCTGCTGTGCATACGTATAGATGTCCGCTGCCCACTTTGAAAGGTCGTCTACCTTCTTAAGTACATCTGCGATTTCTTCATCTGTTAGTAGCGCCGGCTCCTTAAATTCCATCTGTGCGAGCTTCAAAAACTCCTCGGCTCTCGCCCTGCACTGATTTCTTGCCTTACAGAACCTGCACCAGCTTCCTGCTCTAAAATCGCCAGCTCCGATAAGAGCCATAGCTCCCCTGGGCTTTAGAATTTCATCGCCCCACTTCTTAAGGTCACCAGCCGCGATATCCCATGTGCTATAGTTACTTATCCTTGGCTGGAAAATCGTAAGCCTGACTGTCTCTACGCCGTAGAGCATCTCTGCCATAGAAAGGATACCAAGTCCGTACGTCATAAGCTGTTCATTTCTCTCGGCGCTTATCTCAACACCTCGTCCCAGCTTCAAATCGATTATATGAGCGACTTTCTCCGTCACTATGACCATGTCTGCTGTTCCGAAGCAATCGTCGATGTAATCGCTTATGTCGACCTTCTGCTCAACCGCAAAAACCGGATCCTTGCATTCTTCTTTTGCTTCCTCTATCTCGCCTTTGACAAAGTCCACATACTCATCCACTGCCTCAACAAGTTCTTCTGTGTAGTATTCGGAGTTAGGCTTTGTTGTCTGCAGCTTCAAATACTTTTTTATGCAGTGCTCTGCAAGAGCATGTCCTGCGGATCCTTCTGCCGCATACTTGCTTTCTTCATCATCAAACTGCTCTGATAGTGTAAGCGAAGGTGTGCAGTTCAGAATCCTATGAAGTGCTGACGGTGAGCACCTTGCATGCGCCCCCATTACAGTACCTCCGCATTTTTAAGAAGTGCTTCATAGTTCTTTGGATCCACACCAGAGAGCTTGCCTGAATCATATTTCAAGAGGAGATCCTTTACCTCTTTTCTTTTTCCCGCTTGGGATTTTTCCGCGAGGACTGCTCTAACGTCTTCGATGCTGATTTCCTTTTCAGTTTCTGCAGCAGTTTCCTCGGTATCGCCTTCAGCCAGTTCACGATACCCTTCGGCCAGTTTTTCATAGCCCTCTGCGATTTTCTTATATGTTTTTTGCATTTGTTTTCACTCCTAACAGTAGCGAAAAAACGTCAAGTCTTTCACTATTTCTCTATACCTATCATCAAGTCGCTCATCTAACACCAGCGTGTCTGTATCTATGCGCGCCAGGTTTTCGTCATAGAGCTTAACCGTAATCTTGATTTCCTTAGCGGTTTTCAGTTCAAATTCCATGCCTGCTGTTATGTTGGTCCCGACGATCCAAAGCTCATCGCAATCTTTCATGAGTTCGACACCCATTTTGATTCCTTCAATACGTTCTGGCTGGTTATCTTCTTTCAAGAATTGCGAAAAATACAGATGAGGAATGATCGGGATGTCGCCGCGGAATATTACAAGTCCCGCTGCAAGTTTTGCTAGTTTGATATTCTTCTCCACATCACCGCGATACGGTGAACATATAAATACTTTTGCCATAGGTTTTACCTACCTTTCTACATTCGGCTCACATGGCCGTGTTAAATTATTTTTCAAGATCAAGTGCGTAGCTTGAGTGCTCCCGGAGAAGGTCCTCTACCACCAGGCGTTCTTCATCTGTGGCCCTACCCAGCAAACTAATGAGCACCTCAGTCTGTTTTCTCGATAGCGTATTCTTGTAGGGATGATACGATGGATCGAGAAGAACACCTCCTCCGTTTCCTCTCACCGTTGTTAGAGGATACTGGCAAGTCAGGATTTCAATATCTGTCCTGATTGTCCGCGTCGTCACACCTAGCTCTGCGGCAAGATTCGTCATATTCTCTTGTCTTCGAGCGACCATGATTCTCATGATCTCTTCTCGGCGTTCCGTTGCGGTCACTGCTCAGTTCCTCCTTTCTTGTGATCTTGGGTCTATAGTAAAAGTCAAATAGGAAGGGTAATTTCTTATTTGCGATATTTTGCCAAAAAGTTATTTCAGATCAGCTTCGATCGCATAGAGCTCGCTGAAGACCTCGGAAAGATTGCTGGGTGATATGTCACAAATGCTCCTGGCGTTATATCTTGCGAGCAGAGAATTTACAACGGCTGGTCCAAGTTCTGCGCTAATGATTGCTGCGCTGTTTTCTATGCTAATAATCCAGTCCATTCTTTCGTCTCTATTCATAGTCATTTCCTTTCTGCTTTGACTCCGAACAAATAAAACAGGCCGAAGCAAAGCTGTATAATTACAGCTATACTCCGGCCTTAATGGTGGCTTTTGCCCCGACGGTCAGTCAGTAAGTATTACCCTATTTGCTATGGCACAGCCTTCTCTGTGCCATACTTTTTTTCGTCTTCATAGTATCTAAATCGCCTGTGAATATATGCCCGCATTTTGGACATTTGACTGATACTAGTATTTTTGCTGTGCCATCAGCAAGTATCTCACCTTTGCCACACCACGGACATTTCAAATGCTTTTCCATCGGTCTCCCCATAATATCACCCTCTTTCGGTACCGTCCGTTTTACGCCATTTTGCGTAACTCGTCTTTAAAAAATATAGCCTGCTACCTGTTATGATAAGCAGGCTACCGTATTACGTATTTAGAAAGCCACTGACATCTGACTATACTGATCACTGTACTGCTCCTCTGTCATCATCAGGCCGAGACATTTTAGTTGAACTTCCGCAGCTGATTTTGATACGCCAAACACATCAGCTAGTGCTTCTGTTATTATCATTTTTTCATTTTCATACATAAGATTCCATCCATTATCTGGCTCAACAATCACGTCTCTGCAATTCCCAATATTTGACTGCCTGATAAAATACTGTGCCGTCGGAATAAATGTACTTCTTGGCATAGCCAAAGTTGCCGCAAACAAATTAGCCTGGTGCTCTCTAAAGTCTTCCTGCGTGAACAACTTTCCCTTCTTTCCACCAATAGAACTTCTTTTGCAAAGTGCCACATGTCCTTCTCCATTGAGAGTTTTAGCATCTATGTCGAAGAGTGTCATCTGACCTTCTGTATTACGATACACACAAGGGTGAATACAAAGATGCCCGCCTTCATGCAAATGCGTAAATAATGAAAAGCCTTCTTTGCCCTTTTGCATTGTATCATTATCAATCATAATGGTATTTGCACATACATCCAGTTCCTTTATTCTCTGGTTCTCGCGATCAAATACCCATACCTTGTCATCGTTAAATACGGTAGCGCCTGCAATTGGGTCCTTACCTTCGTCATAATAAATATCTTGATAATCCATTGTGGCCCCAAGATAGCTTTCCAGGAAACGCTCACCATTTATCTTTCCCGGCTCGCGTAATAACTCTGGTTTATAATCCCCAAGAATCGCTTCTGCATATTCACGAATCGCATTGTCCGAAACAATCGGCGTATTGTCCGGCTTGTGGTAACTGTTACAACGGAATTCAATCAATACTATTTCCTCACTTTCTTTTTTTCAAGTTCACGGATAAACTTTTTCCAGTCTTCTTCTTCTGCAGTACCATCATTCGTCATTCTAAGCGCCATACGCGCTAAATTTCCTGACTCGGAATGCATCATTACATCTTCTATATCCGATGGTACGGCTCTACGTTTAATAGCAGCTTTATCATATAGCAGAGCTTTTCCATTACTATCCAATTCAAGCACCGCTGCAAGCCTCTCGAGGTCAAATGTGTCAGATGGGCTTCTTCGATCCTTTTCAATGTCACTATACATCGTAAGTGATATTCCTAAAGCCTCTGATACTTCCCGTAATGTTAATTCCTTAGCGGATTCTATTCGCTTCTTTCGTATATACTGGCCAAACGTCATATTCTCCTCTTTCATGGTAACCTCCTTTAAAATGATAGTATCTATTACGCCATCTGGCGTAATTATATCATTTTGGCGTAACCGTGTCAATATGACTTCTCATTTTTTATATCACTAAATTTCTTACACAATAACGCAAATTCAGCTACCACTGCTATATAGGCCCATTGAAACATTGTTTATGTATCATACTGATTCAACCATTCCAGAAATGCCTTCTGTGCGGATGGATCATCTTGTAACTTCTTCCTCCATGCTTTATTGCCCTCAACCAGCTTACTAAGATTGTCTTTATATCTTTGATTATCCGGATGTCGTTTTGATTGCATCTTATTTCTCATATATATTTTTCTATATTCATGTGTAGCAAGATCCTTTTTTTCTTTTGCCTTTCTTGTAATGTTCGCTCCTACCATTCTGCAGGTACGTTCCTTATCCTGTGGAGCCGGATAATTACAATACACTTCATCCACACGATTCTCTGGAACAAAATAGTTCTTGCAATTCTTGCATCTTGATATAATAGTTTCCTGTTCTATCATATGAGTCGTCTCAAAGATTAGTAATGATATTGAATTTTGTATAGTAAACATGGATGACAACTTTCCCTCAATATTCATGATGCAATAATCTATTTGTTGCAAATGCGAATCTGGTGAACACATTGCACAGAAGGCTTCAGTCGCATGCTCCGATAGTTTCATTTCTTGTTCCGAAGCCAAAGGATCATTTTCAGCAAGCATCCCGAGAAATGTAGCCTTTGAAATAGAAAACAATTCAGAAAAACAATAATAGCAGTATGATAGCAGATGACCTATAGTATCAATTTTAAGCCTGTCAGTCCCAGTGCCCTTTAGAATATAGCTATACATAGTTTCTTCATTGCCATGGCTTTCATTCTCTTTATGTAATTCCTCTAAATGTTTGGCAACAACCTCATCATCTTTCTCAGATAATTCTATATATGAATACATGAATTCTGTTAAGATTATAAGCGCTGTAATAGTATCCTGTGACTTCATTAATCTTTTATTCAGCCATTCATGGGCCTTCATAAATGTCTCTTCACTCGCCAGATCATCTTTTCCGGGATATGAGTCCACAATAACTTTTAACTCCGAAGGCACTAAGCGCATAAGCTCACATACCATGCCGCCAACAGGATATCTCTTAACCACGCCATTACAAAGCACAACGTTTTCCTGACCATCGAATTTTATTGTTAATCCAAATCCGTTCATATCTATCCTCCAATCGTTATCAATTCATATTGTTTCTTTTGCGTGTATTCTTGTTAACAATCATACATTCATGTTTCTCTTGTTAACTATATATTAAAACTCACCCCACCCTCCGTCAAGACGTAACTTTTAACAATATAAAAAGCAGGATAGCAATTGTTAACACATTGCTACCCTACATCTAACGCTAGTACTATACTATTATTCAGCACTCTCTATTTCTTTTAGTGTTTTCCCGTTTTTATCTTTCCAATTAGCTGGTCCACTTATGCTATACCCGGTAACAAAATCTGCTGCTGCAGATGAACTGGAAAAAAGTATGTCTTCCGTAGTAGCCATATCATCGCCAACATGCCCAGCATCAAAATGCTTTTTTCTAATCTTGACCATGCCTTTCGATAAAGATTTCTCTGATGTCTTCTCATTTACTTTTGCACCAGCCAAAACCACGAAGCCTTCTGTTGTCACCATGCCTTTCGCATCCGCAGAACCCTGGCGCAGATACAATATATCCGTTGCATCATTGTCCGAATTTTTACCTTTACGTAAAGGCTCCAGCACTTTATATCCAAGCGCATTGATTAGGATTTTTACATTTTCAATAAACTCTTCCATAGCCGCCACTTGGGATTCCTTGAGAACGGTATTCCTATATGTATTTCTCGTTAGCATTTCATAACGATTGCTGACTTTAGCGATCTCTACCAACCTATTCTCCAAATATCTGATAAGTGCTTTATTGAGATCCCTGCCGACAAAAATCACAGAAGTGGTCCAATAGTATTTTTCTTTTTCAGAAGCAAAGTCACGAAGATGCTGCGTCAAACGATCTTTTACATTCTCCGCTTCCCCAATATATACAGAATCAACATCATTCTCTTCATCCTTACAAAACAAAAAATACACGCCTGGTCCTGTTATATCATCACGCTTACAATCTGACACCTCAATACGTGGTATTTTTATTGCTTTCCCATTCCAATTGGAAAGCTCCGCTGTTACTATGCTATCCGCTGTTCCATTTGCCAAGAACAATTCTATTGATTTTCCATACATAATACTTACTCTCCTACAAACGTTCTATTGATCATGAATTCCTTATTCCATTGGTTTAATCTTCTCTTCAACAAAATCTATCTCATCATCAGATAAACCATATTTTACGTAAAGTTGTTTGTCTATTTCACGAATGGTCTTATCCCAGTTAATATCTGATTTTGGCGTAAAGTCCTGAATTGGTACATTTGCCCACGTTGGTTTATGATTATGTTGTGTTGCTTTTAATGTTCCCAACATACAACGTGCAAATTTTGATTTAACATATTTCAATGTTGCAATTGCCTCATATTCAGTGTCATATGCTCCTATACTAATAAAAGACTGTGTATGACCAACTCCAGGTTTCCCAATTACTGGCGTTGACAGTATTTCTCCAAGAGCTCCAGAACCATTTGATGCAGGGAGAATTACTTTATAGCACATTAAATTTTCACTATTAATTATGAATCTCTGATTAATGTATCTCATCACCCTAGTATTGTTAATTAATCCCATAATTTCTATATCATCTTTTGCCATTTTATTTTCATGAAAAACTTCTGTTAAATCAAATATACTTGTGGTTAAACGTTTTTCATTGCCACTGCTACCAATCTTTTCTTTCAATTCCGGATGTACATTATATAGGACCTCTAAATCAAATTTGCATTGCGAATACATTTCATTTGAAATTGAAACATATTCATTTAGTGATAAAACTTTGCTTAAAACACTACGCAACTCAGGGTATGCGCTATAAATACCTATTACACCATAGTCAACATTAGCATTTCTAAGAGTAATTGCCACTCCGCCTTTTATATCGACATTTGGAAAAACATTTGTACTATTTGCTGTATAGTAAATCACTTTAAAGTGCTTGTCATTTAAAACCTTATTGTTCCATTCTTTAGGTGTTTTCCCTGCATTAAATAGAAATCTAGCAGGTGTAATAAAAGTAACCATATCCGAAATATGAAAAGATGTATCCATAAATAAATTATATACCGGTTTGTCGCTTGTCCCTTCGGTTGATTCTTGATACGGAGGATTACCAACAATTGCATCAAACTTCATTTTTCCTTTACCTCCTTTTTTCCAGTAACTTGGCCTCAAAACACGATCAATAAACTGCTGCGGCTTGTTTTTCATGTGGTTTATAAGATCATCAAAGTAATGAGCATTTATTGGCGAATCATAATAACCGACAAGGGTTCTCTTTGTGATCTGCTTTGCCATCGGTGTCTTACAAATAACAAAAATGTTTTGTTCTACTGTATCTTTCCATAGCTCACGCTGTAAATCAAGTGTCAATTCTTCTTCATAATGGGCTTTGCATTTTGCCCTATATATGCTATATGTAACATATAGAGGATATAGTCCTGTCTTGGAGTTTATTTCCAAAATCTGTGATGCTGCATTGGCGAAAGTATCTGCTGTCGCTTGGCCTCGGTCAACAAACCTTGGCTCATCAATTTCATGTTCATGATCTTCATCCCAAAAATCATAACCGCCGAGGCTATCAGACATATGCATGTTTACCACGCGCCAAGGAGTCAATACTGTTTCTTTATCCGGATTCTTAAAATAAGAAAATAGTCCAGCAATCTTCTTTACTCTTTCGGTAGGATCAAGCGTATCTGCTTCACGCGCAATATTACGGATCCTGCGACCAGCGGCAATAAAAACATCTTCATCGTAATACTTTCTAAAATCATCAAATACTTTTTTTGTAACCCCCGCCGGCATAAACTCATCCCAAGAAGAATCATCTACTTCTGTTACAAAACGATCGAGTGTAATCTCTTCATCATATGGAATGTCTGCGCCATATATTAGAAGCGGCATACGGATAGATATACCACGCAAAATAGAGATAGCATCATTCCTAATTTTCTTCTTTTTCTTGAGTTCCTCAAGTCTTGCTTTTTCCTCAGGTGTAAGTTCTTTTTTCTTTTTGTTTTTTAGCTTTTCAGCTTCCTCATATTCTTCATTAGTTAAACCTTGATCATTGACATTAATATCATTTTGTTTAGCAGCTGCTTTTGATTTACCAATGATGCCTTTTAACTTATCAAACATTGCAATGTCAACATCCTGCAATTTAAGTAACTCGTCATTATATAGATTCGTATCATCGAACCCATTCCTTACAACTTTATCAGCATATGCCTTTTTAAGTTGTTGAAGCAATTTATCCGCCTTATACTCTTTCATCTGCGATCCAGAAATTGAAATAACTGGACAATAGTTTAAAAATTTCCCAAGGATCTTTTTATCACCATCATTGGTTTTCCCTGCTTTTGACGATACAGATACTGCTTCAGATACCATTTTTAATGTACGATCGGGAGCAAAATCAAAAACGTAAGCAGTTTCTTTTATCTTACCGTTTTGATTACATGGTGACTGTACGCGAAAAATAGTTTGAAGATAATTTGCAGCAGAAGTAGAGAATGAACCTGATAGCATAAACACTGCCGTCCATTCTTTTATAGTAACCCCTGTAGTGAGTTTCCCACAGGAAAGTGTAATAGTATAGGAATCAATTTTTTCTGCTTTTTCTATAGCCGTTTTAACACTATTTAAAGCATCACTTGATTCCTCATCATCACTCCCCGCGACATTCACAATGTCAAATTGACCACTACCAAATACAGTATGCTTCATCATCATTTTTTTTAATGCTTTGGCCTCGCGCACTCCCGGAACCATCCACAACGAATGCTTGAATAGTTTTCTATAGTCTTCGTTAGAATATGGGTATGCGCTTTTATCATCTTTCATTGTCATCAGATTAAGAAATGATGCCACATCATTTTCATGTACGAAATCTCCGATATCAGCATTCTCTGGCATTTGCGCATAATCGCATTTATAGTCGCCAGTCCATGTACGGAAAAATTCATGAAAATTAAATGCCTTATCTTCATATGTGATATAATCGTTATTCCTTAAAATATCTCCTAGGTCATAAGTGTAAATACGCAGTTCTGGTAATTCATCATACGGATTGGGATCCCCAAAATGTTGTCTATCCCATTCACTTTTGTTCTCCTGCTCCATGATATAATCCCATGTGTATATGGAATCATCGTTATATTCATCCATGATATTGAACGGAGTACCAGAAAGAGCAAGGAATTTAGTTTTATGTAAATCTTCCTTTACTATAGTCTTGATCGTTTCATCGCCTAATGCCGTCTTTGTTCCTTCATGGGCTTCATCTACAATTACACAATCCCACACCATATCAAATATAACATCATTTTTGCCGAATTTTCCTCCAACAGCCTCTGAACCTCGTAGATCCTGAATGGAAGCAAAATAAACAAAATTCTTTTTCTTTTTTAGAAGATCTTCTACTGTGTATCCACTTGCTTTTGATCCGTAAATGTAATCATCTACGCCATGAAATATCTTAGTAAAATCTTCGTACCAGCCAGCATTAACTACCGGTCTATGGGTTAATATTATTGTCTTTGAATATTTGCATTGTTTTATTACTTCTAATGCGCTGACCGTCTTTCCAAAACGCATTTTTGCATTCCACAGCATCCGGTCGCCTTTTTTAAACTGCTTTACCGTTCTTTCAATAGCGTCTTTCTGTTCCGGCCTGAAAATGATCGGAATAAAATCATTTGAAGACGAATTGCTAAGATTGGCATAATTCTTCTTAACAGCATTAATAGCATCAAGAACAGTTTCCTTCTCTATTTCGTACCATTCACGCCCTGTGGTATCATCAATTTTTGCTTTTTTGATTCCAGAATTCTCCAGAACTCTATGTACTTCATGATCGCGAAAGGCCTTTATTTGCAACTCACCATTTTTATTCTTTACTGTTTTCACAGCAAGTTCTGTATGAAGAAGAACAGGTGTGATCCCTACTGTATTTGTATATTCTTTTATTCTAGTTATTGCCGCTTGATTCAGTTCACGACAATTTGCAGGAAGGCTGTCAATAGCCGCATCAGAATGCAGCGTTGCATCTCCAATTTTGATAAGACCAGTATGCTTTTCATCGTTCACTGTAAACGCATAAATGACTTTATAGTCAAATGCATTTTTAAATTCGGTTTTTTCATCTGATTTCATTATCATTATCTCCCTTAACCATTGCCCTGAACTCAAAGCTATACTTTGAACGCCAATCAAATACTTTACATGGAATCGGTTCTTTATCGTTATCCTGCGTCCCGTTCAAATAATCAGATATGGTCATCTGTGCATTTACACGTGGTCGTTCGCTAAATGGTGCTGTCATAGAAATCCCATCCATTTGCCAAATATTCCATGATATTATTTTCGCTATTTGCTTTAACTGTTTATCGTTTGGCTCATGAGAAAATCTATATTCCATATTTTCAATAAAGGTAAACAAAAGGTTTTCCCTTGCGATCAAAATATTATCGCCTTGATATTCATAGCCATAAGTACTTTCATATGCTCTTACAACCCATCTATACCAATCCTCCTCAGTGATAGTATGTTCGCTAATAATGCGGAGTTTTCTATCTAATAAGCCGATTCTATTATCAATAGGTATTTCGTCTCCAGAAATTGTGTCATAACGACTGACAAGATATGGTGCTTCACCACAACTTATTTCTAAACGTCTTGCATCCACATATTTTTCCCATGACTTCCCATCTGGAAATTCAATTGCTCCTTGTACGGTAATCCATGAATGACCATCTGTCGTATTAAAAACATTTTCCTGGCCAAACCAAGCAGTATCAATTAGATTATTCTGCTCATTGCAAACCCACGATGGCGTGAATACTTCAGCTTTTTCTTTGGTACGTCTTGCTTGGTCATTTATAGCTCTTGATACTCGAGGCTGAACTAGTTTTGTGTTTTCTCCAGTTACAAGATTCTGTGTTATTGGTTCCTGAGGATAATACGAAGGGCCATTAGATTTATAGTAATCAGTCGCCCAACAAATATTCTTTTGTGTTGTGCGGTCTTTTAAAAGAACATCAAAAAGTTCCCTACTCATTTTCGCTATTTCCTGCTCAATGATGTCGATCATTTTTACTGCTATCTCCCTTAATGGCATCTTCATTTTTATATTCAATAATATCCCCGAAATCAACATCGAGGGTCCTACATATCTTGCCAAGGACAGTAAGCGTGACTTCCTCGTCCCGGCGTAACTTTGTCATTGTATTCGGAGCCACACCAGATGCCTTCCGTAGATCAGCCTTGCTCATTTTCTTATCAACAAGTAACTTCCATAAACGATTGTATGAAACAGCCATGTGCACCTCCCTTTGTGTATAATAATATTAGTATATCATAGTAGCAGTGAATTCGCAAGTCTATGCGAATATTTAGCAAGTAAAAGAAACCGAACTATTCCCTTCATATACACAGAAATGTCTTGCTATTCTGCGCGTTCAGAGTGATATATGTAATAAGAAAGCAAGGAGGAAAAAATCATGTGGACAGAAGGAAGTATAAAAGTTAAAGAAAGCATCATCCATTATTGGATCAAGCATTTTGATGAAAACAGCGAGTTTGGTATAGACGGCGGCCGCATCTCTAAGCTAATGCTAAAAAAGAACGGAAGGATCGTAGCCAACTACGACAGAGGCTGGGATACCCTTCCTGAAGGCGATGATGCAAAGATCGCCTATGCCATTCTGATAAAGGAATATAACTACCGGAGCATGGCAGGGGCGGTCTGAATCTCTACAGCTTTTCAGCCTAAAGACCGGCGCCCACTCAAACGTGCATTTTCGCAGAATTAAACAAGGGGGATACCCTTCTTCCATAAAACCTATATAATACGCGGCACATGCGCATATGTGTTTCGCGTAATAGTTCTGTTATTTAGCATGAATATTGATATTGCCTGAATATATCTCTGCATCTGCCAGACGCCCCTGTGCGCGGCAACGGTTAAATTCAGCAATGATCACACTTTCAACTGCCTGTTTTCCATATTCGTCAAGTCTCGCATATTTCAAAGCATAATCCGTAAGATCGTCTTCAACACACCATTTCCCCATCTGATCTATGTCATCGTCTGCTATAGCGTGATAATTGTTTATATCAGTATGCCCCGTAATATAATCCATGCTCGCATTGAACATCTCACACATCTGTACCAACACTTCAAAATTAGGTTTACGACTGTTTGTTTCCCATGTAGAAACAGTACCCTTTGTAATATTTAATTCATTTGCAAGCTGCGTTTGTGTAAGGCTATTTTTTTTTCTAAGTTCCTTGATTCTTTCACCCATTGTCATATCTTGTCACCTCTTTGATTATCATTTAATAAGTTTTGGTTTCGTTTACTTTTGTCTATATAATAATGCACATTGTCGTACTTGTCAATGGATAATTCTACTATTATGCGGTTTTTATCATAAAGCATTCTTATATATCACTATTTTGTGTATTGACGTATGTCGATTTAAGTAGTACACTATATTCATAAAGTACGACACAGCTCATTACTTTTTTAAAAGGAGGTGTTGAAATGCGAAATGAAAATATACAGCCAAATATGATGAGTATCAGGGAAGTAGCGAAAACTGGACTTCTTTCAGAGCACGCTTTGCGCGTCATGCTGAAAGAAGGAAAGCTGCCGGCCATATATATTGGTAAAAAGGCACTCATAAATTATGATCAGCTTTGCGAAGAATTATCAAGATTGAATACAGACACAAAAGAATTATGAGCTATCTATGCATATTAAAAGGAAGGAGGAAATGCCGATATGTACGAAAAGCTGCCACAGGATTTAAAAGACAACGCCATATTTTGCAAATGGCGTTTTAGGAACGGCAAAAAAATTCCAATACAGACAAACGGTCAAAATGCACGTGTATCCGTTCCTTCGACCTTTAATACGTTTGATAAAGTTGTCAGTTCACTTACGGAAAAGGATCAGGGGATCGCTGTGCTAGTCACAGGTTTTTCCATGATAGACATAGATGGCTGCTACGAAAACGGAGCATTTAGTTCTCTGGCAAAAGAGATCATTGACCACATTGGTTCATACGCAGAGTTTAGTCCTTCCGGCACCGGCATTCATATCATCGTAAACACTCCCGGAATCAACTTCAACAAAGAGCGCTTCTACATCAATAACAGAAGCATCGGACTTGAAGTATACATTCCCGGAGAGACAAACAGATTTATGACTATCACCGGAAATGCCATAAACGATAGGCCGATCGAAAGCCGTACCGATGAAGTGATTCAGATACTTGAGAAGTATATGGTGCGTCCTTCCGCGGATACAGAAAAGCAAAATACAGAATGCCCCGGCAGCTACCTTTCTGATCAGTCAGTTATCGAAAAAGCGATGTTTTCCAAACAAGCAGATAAGTTCAATGCCCTATGGAAAGGAAGCTGGCAGAAAACGTATGGCAGCCACTCCGAAGCGGATCTGGCCTTAGCCTCTATCCTCTCCTTCTGGTGCGGCGGCAATATAGAGCAAATGGACCGGCTGTTCAGAAAGTCAGGTCTATACCGCGATAAATGGGATCGCGCTCAGTCCGGCACTACATACGGAATGATCACACTTGAGAAGGCTGTGTCGAATACGGCAGCATTCTTTAGCCCGGTCCTGCATTCTGCGAGTGAGGATTTCAATGAAGTGCTTATGAAACTACAAGACGCAAAACCAGATACGAACCCATACTACCGCAACGGCGAAATTGGAGAAGGAAGGCTATATGCGGATATATACCGGAGCATCGCCAGATATGTACCGGAAAGGAAAATGTGGTTCATATATGATGGCACCCGCTGGACAGCGGACATAGGCAATCTAAAAGCGATGGAGCTTTGTAAGGCTCTTGCCGATTCGATGCTCGATTATGTAAAGACCATAAAGGATGAAGCATCAAGGACGTTTTTCCTTGACCGCTGTAAGCGATGGCAGAAGCGCCGCAACAGAGAAACATACATAAAAGAAGCACAGAGTATATATCCAATATCTGCATCCGAATTTGATACGGATACATTCCTGTTCAACTGCAGCAACGGGACTTTAGATCTGAGAGCGATGAATTTCAGGGAGCATGATCCGGAAGATCATATCACAAAGATATCTCCGGCAATCTATGATCCGAAGGCCTGCAGCAGCAGATTTGATCGGTTCATTACCGAGATCATGAGCGGCGATACTGAAAAAGCAGAATTCCTCCAGAAAGTGCTCGGCTACTCCATCAGCGGTGATACCCGTTTCGAGTGCATGTTCTTCCTCTATGGCGAGACAACACGTAATGGCAAAGGAACGCTCATGGAAAGCATACTGCACGCTATGGGCGATTATGGCAGGGCTGTACGTCCGGAAACAATAGCTATGAAGAATAATATCAACAGCCAGAATCCATCGGAGGACATTGCAAGACTGGCCGGAATACGGTTTGTAAATATATCGGAACCGAAACGAGGAATGGTACTAAACTCAGCACAGATCAAAAGTATGACTGGAAATGACACACTGAACGCCCGGTTCCTGCATGAGAACAGTTTTGACTTCAGGCCGCAGTTCAAACTATATGTGAACACAAACTACCTGCCCGTCATAAACGATATGACGCTCTTTACCAGCGGACGGATCAAGATAGTACCGTTCAACAGGCACTTCAGTGAAAATGAGCAGGACAAAACGCTGAAAGCAGAATTTACAAAGCCTGAAAACCAAAGTGCGATATTAAACTGGCTGATCGAAGGATATAAGAAGATCCAAACAGATGGCTTCAACATTCCGAAATCGGTCCTAGAGGCCACAGCGGACTATGAGCATAGCAGTGACAAGATATCACTCTTTGCAGATGAACGCCTCATTGAGGATGCCCTCTCCGATATCAAAACTGCTGAAGTGTACACAGTTTATCATAGCTGGTGCATCGAAAACGGCTGCTATCCGGAAAGCAGGAAAAACTTCAATCAGGCATTACGGAACTTTGGGAATGTCACAAGAAAACGTCCATCTGCAGGCGGCGATAAAACCACAGTTCTTACGGGATACCGCCTTGCCTGCGACGATCTATTTACAGATGTGGCAGGTTGTGGCAAGTAAAATAGGTTATTTCTATAGTAACCTCTCGTAAGAGAATAACCTTAAAA
>Ga0183101_1000919_pt2 | contig 27229 bp, 30 predicted proteins | sample Biomet3_FD_127790 | JGI IMG/M metagenome (GOLD analysis project Ga0183101, IMG submission 127790) | Microbial communities from bioreactor (seeded with sewage sludge) at LBNL, California, USA - Biofuel metagenome 3 | ecosystem: Engineered > Bioreactor > Anaerobic > Unclassified ...
ATTTATGATTTTGCAACTTATAAACGTATTCGCTTTAGAAATAGAAATTTGAAATTAAAATCAATGATTAATAAAAATTTTAATACGGAAATAAGCGCTATGGTAACAGGCAAAACACTTTGCAGTATATATGGTGTCCTAGACAACGAGGAAATACCGTATAACGCATACGTACGTAAAGCAGATAAGGGCGTTAGGTTAATCACCATTTATGCGGATGCCAAAGACATACAGCATTTCAAGAACGTACTTAACAAATATAACCATGGTTGATATTAAGCACGACATAGAAATAGACATAGCTACTGCGCACAGTCGACTATCCAAAAAATGGAAAAATCGCCGTTGGAAATGGAGCGAACTGTTAAACCGGTGTGAAGAGACAAAGCGCACCGGTGAAACTGCCAAGGAATACGCTAACATGGGCAAAGACGAACAAAGTAACATTAAGGATGTGGGCGGTTTCGTCGGCGGTTATTTATCCGGAGGTACACGCAAAAATGCTAACGTAATGTATCGCACTGTAGCCACCCTGGATATAGACTATGGAACTACTAATATATGGGACGATTTTACATTGGCTTATGACTTCGCGGCAATGCTATATAGCACGCATAAACACACTGACGAAAAACCGCGTTTTCGTCTTGTGTTTCCGCTAAGTCGCCAAGTTACGCCGGCAGAATATGAACCACTTTGCCGCAAAATAGCCGCTGAAATTGGTATAGACCTTTTCGACGATACAACTTATGAATTACCGCGTCTATTTTATTGGCCATCTACTAGTAAGGATGCGCCATACATTTTTGAATACCAAGATGGCAAAGCCTGTAACGTAGATAAGATACTAAATACATATAGAGACTATCGCGACGTATCAGAGTGGCCCGTATCAAGTCGAGAGGGCGATATTATAGCACACGAAATACGCAAAGCCGGCGATCCGATGGAAAAACCTGGACTAATAGGCGCTTTTTGCCGTTCTTATACAATTGAAGAGGCTATAGATACATTCCTTACAGATAAATACGAAAAGACGTCGATAGATAATCGTTATACATATAAGCTGGGAAGCGTAGCGGGCGGTTTGGTGTGCTATGAGGGCAAATTTGCCTATAGCCATCACGAAACAGACCCGGCGAGTAGACAGCTATGTAACGCGTTTGATCTTGTGCGCATTCATCTGTACGGTGTAGAAGATGAGGGAACAAAGATAACAGACATTACACGCCTGCCATCCTATCTAAAGATGCAGGACTTTGTATCAAAAGACAAAAATGTGCGTGTATTGCTCACCAAAGAACGCCAGGCAGATATTAAAGATGATTTTGATGATGTCGAAATAGATGAAGCGAACACAGACGATACCGATTGGATGACCGGATTAGATTACGATCGCAAAGGCACTATTAAATCTACAGCAAAAAATATTATAGCCATATTAGAAAATGATCCTAAATTAAAGGGTCACATATATCATGACCTCTTTAGTAGCTTTGACTTAGTCACTGGGGGATTACCATGGAATAAAAAGGCTACACAGTGGGGTAATAGGGATGACGCAAATTTGCGTGTATATCTGGAAGAAAACTATGACGTTACCGGAAAGGATAAAATAAAAGACGCTAAAGACGTTATACTTACCAAACATCAAACGCACCCTATCAGGACTTATTTACAAGCTCTACAATGGGACGGAGTACCACGCCTGGATAAACTTATAATTGATTATCTAGGCGCAGCAGATACGCCGTTAAATCGCGCTATGACGCGTAAGCATTTTACAGCTGCTGTGGCTCGTGTGTTTAATCCCGGATGCAAATATGATTATTGTTTAATTGTAAAGGGAATAGAGGGCCTGGGAAAATCGACATTATTCAATACGATGGGTGGCGACTGGTTTAATGACAGCTTAACAACTACAGAGGGTAAAACCGGTATGGAGACATTACGCTGTGGATGGATAATAGAACTAGCCGAACTATCAAGCATTAAACGCAGTGACGTAGAACAGGTAAAAAATTATATATCACGTCGTGATGATATATATCGCGCTGCGTACGGTGCTGTAGTAGAAAAACATCCTAGGCAGTGTATTTTTTGTGGTACCACCAACGAAGACTACTTTTTAAAAGGCGATACCGGGAATAGGCGTTTTTGGGTTATATCCACTGATGAATCACTACGCCGATATACTAATGATGACTTAGCAAAAAATCGAGATCAACTATGGGCCGAAGCTATGCAACGTTATAAAGATGGCGAAAAATTATATTTGACTAAAGACCTTGAACAGGAAGCACGGCAACGCCAAAAAGACTACGGAGATGACAACGACGATCCGATGCCAGGTACTTTATCCGCATATCTAGACATGCTATTACCAGCTGACTGGGATAGCTGGGGCTTAAAACGTAGAAGAGCTTATATAAGCAATCCCGATCCATTAGATGAAATAGGAACAGTCCAACGAAATAGGGTGTGTGCAGCTGAATTTATTTGTGAACGCTTGGGGCGTGATATGACAGACAAAGAGTATAAATACCTGGCACGTCGGGTATGTAAGTTATTAGATGACATGCATGGTTGGGAACGCGTAAGCACGACTAAGCACGCAGCAAAACTTTACGGAACACAAAAAGGATTTAGGCGTGTAATGCAAATACAAGAAATAGATGATAGTGACATATAGAGGTAAACCGAAGCAATGGTAAACCAAAATACAGTATACTAAAAACGTAATTAAAAAGGTAAAAGTAAACCAAAACAAAATAATCTTAGTTTACTATTCGGTTTACCTCTAAAACTCTAAAAATAAGCTATTTATAATAAAGTAAACTAAGTAAACTATAAAAGTATATTAAGTATTAAAGTTATGTTATATAGTGGTTTTTATATAGAAAATATAGTAAAACGTACAATCACGCAAAGTTACGCGCGTACGCGCGAGAGTTTACGCCATAAAAAATAAAGAAAATGAAGAAAGAAATAGCAAATATAGTTAACCACTCCGAAGTATCGGAAAAAGCAATAGAACGCTATTTAGTAGACGAAGTAAAAAAGATCGGGGGCGTATGCCTTAAATATTCCAATCAAAATATAGCCGGCTATCCGGATAGGCTTATACTATTGCCTGGTGCGGTAACTATTTGGGTAGAATTGAAAAGCAAAGGCAAGCATACTACGGCGCTGCAAAATATACGATTACACACACTTAGTAACTTAGGCTATGATACGTATGTATGCGACAGTAAAGAATCAATAGATGAATGCTTAAAATTCTATAGAAATGAAAATAAAATGTGATTACTGCAGAAAGACTTTTGATAAAAAGCCATCTAGGATAAAGGAAAGAAATTATTGCTGCAAGGAGCACAGACATGCCGATAAGGTGACTATAGTTAAGTGCGATATTTGCGGAAAAGAGTTTGAGCGTTGGAATAATTGCGTTTTTGATCATAATTTTTGCAGCCGGGAATGCGCTAATATTTTTGTAGGTTCTCTTTTGACGGAATACAATAAAGTTAATAACCCCATTTCTATGACGACCGAAAGAAGAAAAAAATTAAGAACGGCCCACTTGGGTAAAGGCGGAGGCAAAGCCTATGAAAAAACATTCGGTCGGCATACGCATAGAATTATAGCCGAGCAAATGTTGGGTAGACCCTTAAAGCCAGGTGAAGTGGTGCACCATATAAACGAGAACAAACGGGATAACAGACCCGAAAATTTAATGGTGTTTGCGAATCAGAGATTACACGCCAAATGGCATATAGAACATGATGGAAATCTACAGAATAGAAAATAAACAAAATGGAATATAAACCATACAATTATCAAAAAAAAGCAATACGGTGGGTGTTAGATCATCCACGCTGTACTCTCTTCATGCAAATGGGCCTTGGCAAGAGTTCAATTACCCTAACTGCCCTACAGGAACTTATAGATGACTGCGAAATTAACCGGGCGTTAGTAGTAGCGCCTAAAAAGGTAGCGGAAACTACATGGACTACGGAAGCACAAAAGTGGAATCATTTAAAGACATTGCGAGTATCCAAAGTTATGGGCACTGAAAAGCAGCGCCGATTGGCCCTGGAACAAAAAGCAGACATTTACGTTATCGGCCGTGATAGTTTCGTATGGCTGGTAGGAATATATGGCGGTATGCTTCCGTTTGATGTCCTGGTTATCGACGAACTAACCAGCTTTAAATCGGCAAAAAGTGAACGTTTTAAAGCTATGCGTATGGCAACGCCTACAGTTAAACGCGTTATAGGTTTGACTGGAACGCCAGCACCTAATGGCCTAATAGATTTGTGGGCACAAATGTACTGTATAGATATGGGCCAGCGACTGGGAAAAAGTATATCAAAGTATCGAGAAACCTATTTCGAAACTCACAAATGGAATAATATTATAGTCCGTTGTGATGTAAAGAAAGGTTGTGACGATATTATTAAGACAAAAATAGAAGATATTTGTTTGTCTATGCAGGCAAAAGACTATTTGCAACTCCCAAAACTATTAATTCATACAGTTAAAGTTGAATTATCACCGGCTACCATGGCAGCCTATCAGAAATTTGAAAAGGAAAAAGTAATAGAGTTTAACGATGTTCATGCCGGAGAACCTGCAAACGTCTTGGCCAATAGTGCAGCTGGATTAATGAATAAGTTAAGCCAGTTTGCTAACGGTGCTATATATGATGAAGAAAAGAATGTGCACGACCTACATAGTGAAAAGATAGATAAATTAGCCGAGATCGTAGAGGCGGCCAATGGAAATAGTGTGTTAGTATTTTATCAATACAAGCATGATGTAACGCGTATTACTAAGAAGCTAAAAGGCTATAAAGTAGAAGCCTATAAAGACGAAAGGCAACTATTAGACTGGAATGCCGGGAAGATAGATGTATTATTGGCACATCCTGCTGCTACTGCATTTGGTCTTAACATGCAACAGGGTGGACACTATATAGTCTGGTTTGGTACAGGATGGAACTTGGAACTATACCAGCAAGCAAATGCTAGATTACATAGACAGGGTCAGCAATACCCAGTAACTGTATATAAGTTGTTATGTGCTAATACTGTAGACGAACGTGCTAATGCAGCATTAGACAATAAGACGGGTGTACAACAAAGTCTATTGGATAGTCTTAATTATTTAACCCGTAAATACTGTACTTATGATTAACGATAAAAGACGACGCATTAACATCTCTGTAGATGATGCGTTATATAAGAGATTGCAGCATATTAAGAATGCCTATGGATTTAAGAATGTATGTGAGTTTAATACAGCATTGCTTAATCTACTGTGTCAATACATAGATGCTGCGGAGAAACGCGGACCTATGAGTATGACTTCATATACGGATAGTGAGATAATAACAGATATGTTTAACGACTTGGGTAACTGGGAACGTACACCGGATGGCGTAGTACCTGTAAGGCATAAGAATAATAAAGATACTAAATAGCGATGGCAAAGGATAAAGATTATATCAAGTTAATACACACGTCACGATGGTTACAACTAAGACGTGCTACTATTACTCTGCATCCGATATGTGAGCAATGCCGAGAGGATGGATATATAACACCATCCACAGAGGTACACCACATTGTACCAGTAGAAAGTGCAGTAACTTACCGTGAAAAAGAAAGGTTGATGTACGACCCTACTAACCTGCGTTCCCTATGTCATAGGTGCCACGTTGAGATACATACACACATGGGTAGGAGTGGTAAAGAGGCAACGCGTAAGCGTAATGATGAATGCGTCAAAAAAATAATAAAAAAATTTTTCGGATGAGGCCGGGGGCCATTTTTTAAAAAGGGGTATACCCTCATTAAACCTCACCCAAACCTTAGAAAATTTGTGAGCTGATTTTTGGATTTGCGGAACTTTTATACAAAGAACGAATAAATATACAAATATGGGAAAAAAAGTAGTAGACTATCAAAAAATAGTCAAAAATGCATTAAAATCGTGTGGAAATTATAGTAAATCGCTGGAAATTCAGATACTATCATTGGCATCTGCTCTGCGTACGCTCGGATTAGCTAACGATGAAATAGACACGTTAGACGTAACTACCGTTATAGAGTCTACCCGGTACGGCGAAAAGATGGCACCGCACCCGGCATTCAAAGTACAAAGAGATGCCCAAGACAGCGTAACTAGGCAGATGAAAGCCCTGGGATTAACTGCTGCGGACCTATCAGGAGAAATGGAAGATGATCCTTTAGTAGATTTGACTAACAAAGTTAAGAATGCTGGTAAGAACCCCAATATAGTTAAACGTAATAATACCAACGCTGATGGTAAGCGATAAAGTAAGGGACACAGTAGAGTATGAGGGTTGTTTGTATTATGAAATGCTTAAAACAGATTACTATGACCAAGACGACCTATACGAATACGAAGAAAGAAAAGATAACGCCCGACAGTTATGCTGGCGCGCCATCTCTGAATCTAAAAAGAAGCTGCCTACTCTAGCATTCCGTAAACAGAATAGACACCACATCAATGTACGAAATAGAATATGACCGAAGAAGAAAAAGACAGACTACGCGCCGCTAAAGAAGAAGTTAGTGACGCGCTGGCTCGCATACCTATAGCGGACTATAATTTAGCGGACGTAGATACACGCCTGTTAGATTATACTAGTGAAGTAGCTGCGCATCCGGATGCACATAATCTGTATGAGCAGTTGGCAGTAAGACGCTTTTTTAAATTGGCTGATAAATACGGTCTCAATTCTACGGAAATAAAAAAATTCTTTACCTGCTATGAAAATTTATATTTTCCAGGTAAGAAAGGACAGCAGCGGTATAGACTAACTCCCGTGCAGGCCTTTCAATTTGCTAGTATATATGGCTTTTGGTGTGAAGATGAAGATGGGACATTACGAAGAGTAGTACGCGAAGTATGTCTATATGTTCCGCGTAAATATAGTAAGACAACTAGCAGCGCCGCACCTGTTGTTTACGACGTATTGTACGGTGATGCAAATGCCGAATGCTATACGGGGGCTAATAGTAACGACCAGGCTAAAAAGTGTTTTGACGTAATTCGTGGATGCTTTCGTAAGTTAGACCCGAGACAGCGCCGCTACACAGTGAATGAACAAACAATAAAGAGCCGCCGTAAAGATCGTACGGCATTTGCCCAGTGCCTAACGGCCAATGCCCGTACAAAGGATGGACTTAATGCTAGTACTGTGGTAATGGACGAGTTTAGCCAAGCACGTGATAGTGGATTGCTAAACGTTCTTACTACGTCTATGGGTGTGCGTGATAATCCGCTAACTATGATTATTACTACCGCTTCGGACGTATTCGATGGCCCATTTTACGAAATGCTACAGGGTTATAAGTCTATGCTACTGGGTGATTTCGATGATGATAGTTTATTTGTGCATTTATTCGAGCCGGATATAGACGATGCGGAAGACGACGAAGCAACTTGGCGAAAGGTGCAACCGCACATGGGTATAACAGTATCTATGGACTTTTACCGCCAGTCTTATAAAAAATCTATTCGGCTTGGTGCAGAAGCTATGTTAGCTTTTCGTACTAAGTTACTTAATATCTATGCGGAGAATGAACAGAGATGCTGGATAAGTAGTACGCTAGCACGCCGAGTAAGCATACCGATGCCATTAGATGCTATTAAGGGCAGGCCAGATGCGATGGTATCTATAGACCTTAGCGAAAGTGGAGACTTTAGTGCTGTTACTACGGGTATGTATGATATTATTAAAAAGAATTTCTACTATCACACAGCGTATTTCTTTCCGGAGGGCGCATTGCCTAATCACCCTAACGAAAAAATGTATAGAGTATGGGCGGAGAAAAAATATTTAATACTAACACCTGGTGAAGTAATAGACTATCGTACTATAGTAGACTATGTGTTGCGCCTTAATGGTATAGTAACTATACTTAGCATAGGTTACGATCCCTGGAAAAGTCAAGAAGTCATTAACATGCTGGCCGCATCCGGCGCTAATAATGTGCTGAAAGGTGTAAAGCAGACCTATGGAAACTTTACGGCACCCGTTGAATCTTTTGAACATGGTATAAAGACAGGTCATATATTTATAAATGATAATCCTATTAACGCCTATTGCTTTGGTAATGCCGTATTAGACACCGACAAGTTAGAAAATTGCAAGCCTGTTAAACGTAAACAGACGCAAAGGATAGACGGAGTTATTACAATGCTCATGGATATGAGACTATTTATAGATTATGAGCGTTAAAGAAATATAATTATTTTATAGATGTTCCACGACCTACCCTAATGCTCCTTTGCTGTGGTGCACTTTGCTATGATTTGGCATGAAGTATAGAGGTACTTTAATTTTTAGCTAAGAAAAATGGGTTTTTGGAACAACATAATACGATTGTTTAGACGTGATACAGCCACTACGAACGCTGGCGGTGATGCTACAGAAAGTAGTGCATCTCCGGCGCGTACTGGTGGTGACGCTTCCTACATTGTGTACGGGAATGATCAAATGGCTTTATGCATAGCAACTGTCTATCGCTGCGTTAAATTACTAAGTGAAAGCGTAGCGAATTTGCCGATACAAGTTATGCGATTAAAAAGTAATTTGTTTACCGCTGACAATGGTAGCAGGCTTAATTATCTATTGAATGTACAGCCGGATGCTAACATTAATGCCTTTGATTTCTGGGTGCAAGTAATACAGAATGTATTATTGACCGGCAATGCTTATATAGTCCCTATATATAATCCTGTAACCTTAGAAGCTGATCGCCTGGTATTGTGTAATTCACGCTGTGTTATGCACGATACGACTTATGATAGATATACTATTAGTGATTTAAATAACGGCGTGTACGGCGTGTATGATGAATCGGAAGTTATACATATCAAAGGATTAACCCTTGATGGCAAAAACGGTCTTAGTGTGTTAACATTTGCCCATTTAACGGCTAATATCGCAGCTAATGGAGATAACGAGACTTTAAAGAGATTTGCCAATGGCGGAAACGTTCGCGGCATCATATCCAATGATACGAGCATACGCGGATTTGGAGAATACCAGGATACGGAGTTAGCCAAAACCGCTGTTGACGTAGATGGAAAATTTAGTAGTGGGCAGCATATTGTTAGTCTACCTGGTCAGGTAGACTTTAAGCAAATTTCGCTTAGCAGTACCGACATGCAATTTTTAGAGAGTCGAAAATTCACGGTGCGCGAGATATGTCGATTTTTTGGCGTGCATCCATCTTTTGTATTTGATGATACAAGTAATAATTATAAGTCTGCTGAAATGGCGAATGTGGCTTTTTTAAGCAACACCTTAAATCCGATTTTAAGAAAAATAGAAACTGAATTATTACGCAAATTAGTAGCTCCGTCTTTGGTGATGAAAAGAAAATTTCAATTTGACCGTCGTGGTCTTTACGCGTGTGATTTGGACAGCCGTGTAAAATATCAGACGCAGACCATAGCTGCCGGTATATATACTGTTAACGAGTGGCGGCGCGAAGAAAATAAAGAACCAGTAAAGGGCGGAGATACAGTGCTGGTGTCAGCTAATTTAAGAAGCATTAATGAGGCCCTAATGCCAACTAAACCGGCATCGACGGCTAAGAATAACGATATAAAATGATTATAAGAAATGGCAAAGAAGAATAAAGACAAAGTAGTACACAGGATGCTACACACTTGCAGTGATGTACACATCCGTGAAGCCAACGGAGAAGAACCTAGCCGTACTATTACGGGTTATGCTATTTTATTTGGCATACCTTCTGATCCTATTTGGAGTGATGAAGATAGTGAAGCACGAGAAGTAATATCTAAAACGGCCATTACTAAGGAATTATTAGATGGTTGTGATATTAAGTTTACTATGTTTCATGATCGGCAATTGATATTAGCGCGCAGCAGAAATGGCGTAGGGACGTTGAGCTATAACGTAGATGAAAAAGGCGTCAGTTTTGAATTCGATGCGCCGAACACGGTAGATGGTGATAAAGCTTTAGAGCTGGTACGCCGTGGTGATATATCGGGATGTAGTTTCATGTTCACTACACGCTATTATGATGACGCTTGTGTAACGCGTACGGCTAATGTGGTTAATGGTGTAACGATGATTATTTATACTGTAGAAGTTGTTACAGGTGTTTATGATTTTACACTAGCCGCTGATCCAGCTTACCCGGATACCTCGGTAGAAGCTCGTGACTTTGCTGCCGATCTACACGAATCGATAAAGCCTCAACAGGAGGATAGAGAGAAAATAACAAAAATGCGCGAGCAGGTGCGCGATATGCGCCGCGCTGCCGGGCATAGAATATAACTATATGTTTAATAATAAAAGTTTAGAAAATGCCAAAAGAGAAAAAAACTTTAGTTGTTCGCGATCTGATTAATCAGTATCAAGCGAACTGCGACCGAATCACCGAAATGGCGGATTTGTGCGAGACAGAGCAGCGCGAGCGTACCGAAGCGGAAACAAAAGAGTACGAAACACTTGCCCGCGACAATCAGTTGCTTAGCATGAAAATGCAAGCGGCTACGGCAGATCATTTGCGTGAGAATCCTAATGCACGTGAAGACGCTATTAAGATTATCCGTGAGAACGCTACAAACGGAAAGAAAACAGAAATTATCTTTGTACGCGACCTCATGATGGTTAACGATGCTGCTAATGGCGCTATCGTTCCGCTTAATATTCAAGATATTTTGGCGCCTCTTACGGAGGGCTTTATTTTGGATAAAGTTGGTTTGCCTATGCCTACCGGCTTGGCCGGGGATTACGTATGGCCTATGTATGAAATGGTAGAAGCACAGATAGCTGGAGAAGGCGCGTCTTTGTCTGATACGAAGATTCCATTCAGTAAGATGCAAGCAGCACCAGAGCGTGTTGGTATTGCTATTCCTGTAACCAATCAGACACTTAACCAAAGTGCTGGTATCTTGGAAACCATCGTACGTGAAATCATGCCAATGTCTATCCGTTTGCTGCTCAACAAAATTTTGTTTAGCACGGCAAAAGTTAACAACGCTACTAACTTAGTAGGGCCGTTTGTAGGATTGGTAGATAGCGCTGTACCATTGTCCGCTGTTCCTAAATTCACAGAGTTAAATTCTAAGATGAAAGCCGCAGTACTTAGTACTGGGATTGATGGAGAGCACCTTTGTTGGATTATGAGTAAGAGTTTAGAGGCTATTTTGGAAGGCACGCCTATCAATGATAAGGGTGTTTACATTCCGATGGCGCAAAACCACGTTATGTGTGGTTTGCCTATCTACACAACTAATGTCATTAGTCCGCGTGCAGTATCTTATCAAAAGTATACCGCAGGTACTACTAACGCTTGGGCGGCGTATGCGCTGGCTGATGGTGATACAGTTACCTATGAAGTATCAGGAGATTCTATTGAACACGCATTGGCTGACATCACGACACCTGCTGGTGGTAAGATTGCCAAAGTAATAGTAGTTACTGAATATGTGGGACTAGGAGACTGGAGATACCAACCCATGGGCCTATTTGGCACGCTGCGTTTCATCGTAGACCCGTACAGTCAGGCACGTAAGGATGCTGTAGACTTTGTACTTAATACCGATTATGGTACTAAGACGTTGCGCAAAGAAGCCTTTAAGTTGGGCAAAGTAGCAACATCTGCATAAAGGTACGCATAGATTTAAAATTGGGATTTAATTATGGCTAGTGTAGTAAGTTTGGAACTTTTTAAAAAGCATGTGCGTGCGGATGATTTTGCCGACGACGATACGTATTTACAGCATCTTTTAGATGCCGCACAAGAAAGCGTTATTAACGCTACGAATCGTGTTGAATCAGAGTTAACCGAAATGGGCGGCGGGATATTTCCGCCGACCTTGCAACATGCCATAATGGTATTAGCAGCACACTGGTATAATCAGCGTGAAAGTGTTAGTACTACACAGATGCATGAAGTACCGGACACGCTACAAGCCTTAATTAAGCCTTATCGTAAACTCATGGATGATCTATAATTTATACAGAATAATGCAAGCTGGAAGAATGAAATACCGTGTTTCTTTGTTAGAACCTAAGAAAACTACTAATGACTTCGGTGAAGAAGATACGGAGTATGTAGTTACGCGAACTGTGTATGCAGAACGTGTTAAGCAAACAGGTTATCGTAGTGAAGAAGTCGGCGAGCATTTTCCAGATTACAATGCAGAATTTAATGTACGTGATGCGCACCCTGTAGAAGAGAACTGGAGATTACAGCAGCTAGGCGGTTATCTTTATACGATAACTAACATTATACCTAATATTGACCGTGGAATGAAAACTTTGATGTGCATAAGGGTTAATGAATGATGGGACAAGATATATCATACGATGATGCTAATTTGCAGCGGTTATTCGCTGAAATGGACCCAAAGCAGAGGTTAAAAGCACTTAAAGGAGCTTTTAAAAGAGAGGCAAACCAAGTGCGTAAGACGGCATTAAATAATCTGCGTGGAAGCATCCGGACTGATAAAGATTTAGAGAGTGGTGTACGTGTTATTGTATTTAAAAAAACGGCGGGATTTCGTGTTACTATAGGTACAAAAAGGGCTACTAGAGCTGGCGGAAAAGATTACGGGTACCATAGGAACAGACAGGGACTTAAAAAGCCTATCCTTATTTGGGCAGAAGAGGGAACCGAGGCTAGGCAGACTAAGAGCCGGACGCGTATTTTTGCACGTTCCCGTAAAGGACATGCTACTGGAAGAATGAAACGGTACGGATTTATGCGAAAAACGGCATCGGATGTAAGGGATAGCGTGACAGATCATCTAAGAACTGAAGTGATTAACAATGTACAAAAAATAGCTGATAAATATGGCTGCAAATAAAACGTCATTAAGTGCCGGTAGCATTATACGTAGCATTCTATTACAGGATTCCGACGTTAAAGCTATAACGCAGAATGTTTTTCCTATTGTTACGGACAAAGCGGAATTGCCTTATGTTTTATACAGGCGTACGAGTTTGGTGCATAATGCTACGAAAGCAAAACAGCCCGGGGCTGACACCGTACAAATAGAAGTGTTATGCTTTACATCAAAGTATGCGCCAGGTGTAGAATTAGCGGAGGCCGTAAGGGCGGCGTTAGACTATTCACAAGGAGAAGAAAACGGAGTAGTTATGCGCAGCTGTGTTTTAAGTGACAGTGAAGAAGCTTGGCAGGATGACGCCTATGTACAACAATTAGTGTTTAGTATTAAAATATAGACACCTAAAAATTAGATAAAAATGAGCACAACAAAAACAGGTTATTGTAATGGTAGCGACATGTTATTGTACTTAGCAGGTAAAGCCTGCGGGCACTGTACTACGCATACCACAACCCTTACCAGCGAAACAAAAGATCGTGCGGTAAAGCCGATAGCTACTAAGGGTATATCTGCTGGTTTATGGAAAGGAAAAGGCGTTACGGGTCTTAGTATTTCCATATCGGCAGAGGGTCTAAACTTCTACGATGAAACCGAAGCTGGTTATAAAGAGCTTTTAGGGGCTTGGAAAGCCGGTAAGAGTGTAGAAGTAAAATGTATGGAACGTGAAGCTAGTGACAAGCCGTATTTGGTAGGTCAATTCGTTATCGCGTCTTTGGAACGTGTAGACCCTGCACAGGATGACAGCACGTATAGTATATCTTTGGATAACGACGGAGAGCCTACAGTGTTAGACGAAACGGCGATCACAGAGAATACAGTAACAGCCGGAGCATAAAAATATGGCAAAGATAGAAGTAAATATTAACGGGAAAGCATACCCCTGTAGGCCTACTATGGGGGCTATGCTTCGTTTTAAAAACGAAACCGGACGTGAGGTTACAGACATCGACGGCGGTTTTAGTGATCTATGCACCTACTTGTGGTGCTGTGTGGCATCCGCTTGTAAAAAAGACGGTGTAGAATTTAATTTGTCTTTGATGGATTTTGCAGATAGCATTGATCCGGAAGACATGGCCGCATGGAGTAAAGCAATGCAGCCGGAAGAATCAGAAAGCGGAAAGAAAACTAAGGGGCAAAAAAAAAGCCCTTTAAGATAAATGAACTATTGGGCATCGCGTTGGGTCGTGTGCATATATCCTATAATGATTTTTGCTGGTGCACGCCAGAAGAATTTGAGGAAGTCTGTAAAGCGTGGCAAGAAACGCGCGATGCCGAATATAAAGAAAATTGGGAACGTACGCGTTTGTTAGCAACAATCACTATACAGCCGCACGTTAAACAAAAACTTACAGCGCAAAAGTTATTGCCTTTTGCCTGGGACAAAAAAACATCAAGCGTACCGAAAGCGAAGCGAATGACAGCAGAGCAAAGACGTAAGCGGATGGATGAAGTAGCAAAAAAGTTAGGTACAACAGTATAAATTGATTACGATGGCAGGAAAAAGTACCATATCTATAACCTTTAAACTCGACGGAGACGGCAGCGGTTTTAAAAAGTTAGCAAATGATGCTGACGGTTTTAAAAAAGCGATAAGCTCTACTTTGTCGGAAGCGCAGAAGTTTAATACAAAGTCCATTAATTTTGCTGCCATATCTACCGGGATTAACCAAGCAAGTAATAGCATCAATCAACTGATGGGCACCCTTAGTGGATTAACAGAGGGTTATCAAAATGCTAAACAGGCGCAGACACAGTTAGTAACCGTTATGCGTCAGCGTATGGATGCTAACGATGCCGATGTAAAAAGCATTAACGATGTCATTAAGGCGCAAATGGCATTAGGTATAATAGGTGGTACTGTACAGAAACGAGGTGCACAACAGATAGCTACCTTTTTGACACAAAAGGGTAGTTTGGAAACTTTAATACCTGCTATGAACAACTTAATAGCACAGCAAAAAGGTATTAATGCTACACAAGAAGATGCCTATACTGTAGGTAATTTGATGGGTAAAGCTATGCAGGGGCAAATGATGGCTTTGCGTCGTGTCGGTATTACATTTACGGAGGCTCAAAAAAGTGTTATGGAGTATGGCGACGAAAGTCAGCGTGCTGCCATGCTAGCACAAATTATTACAGACAATGTCGGTAATATGAACGCCGAATTAGGTAAAACGGACATTGGAAAGCAGAAACAACTAGAAAATAAAATAGCCGGGATAAAAAATCAAATAGGAAGTGTAGCGCAGGCTATAATGCCTTATCTCTCTGCTGCTACTAGTATTACGGTACTTACTGCTAATGCAGCCAATGCTGCTAACGCCATTAAGTTATTGGGTGCCGCTTTTATATCCTTTACCGTTAAAAGTAAATTAGCATCCGCAGCTATGTATTTATATCGAAATGCCGCCTTAACAGTTACAGCAACCACAAGAGTTTTACAGGCTGCTTTTACTGGGGGAGCAATTGGGGCAACGACATTAAAAGTAGCTTTGCGTGGATTAATGATAAGTACCGGAATAGGCGCAGCCATAGCCGGCGTTACTATGCTTATAGAATACTTTGCGAACAAAAGTGATGAGGCTTCAAAGTCAGCAGAAAGTGCGGCGGATGGTATAGACACCGTAGCGGAAGCATCCAAGCGTGCCAATCAAACATATCAAAACACACAAGCAGAAACATATAGCGCGTTACTTACAAAGTATAAAGAGTTACAAGCGGCATGGAAAAACTTAACAGATAAGCAAAGCAAATTATCTTGGGTGAAAAATAACCAAAGTGCATTTGCTGATTTGGGTATACGAGTTAGAAGTGTTTCCGACGCCGAGCACGCATTTAGTAAAAACACAACAGCGGTAGTCAATTCTTTTATTCAACGCGCAAAGGCTGCTGCGCATTTAGCACAGCTGACCGAAGAATACAGAACGCAGATTGATTTAGCCGATAAGATACAAACTTCTAATGATGCAGCTAATGCCCGGCACCATGTTAATACTGGTGATATAGTACCTGGAGGGAGCCATACGACACAGGGTGGTTATGAGAACGTAGAGAATGATGGTAATTGGCATTATACTGACAAAGGAGCTGCACGTCAAAATGCTACTAAATGGATAGCTAATAGTGCACAGGATAAGGCTAATCGGACAGCATTAAAGCAATCACAGGAACGTACTAAACGCCTGGAAGCAGACATCGCTAAAGATGCTAAAAACAACAAGCCTTTAGTAATGCCGCAGCCTAAATTAAAGACGGTAAAGGACAAAGATAAAAATAAGATAATAGAGGGTGCAAAATCTTATAAAGATTTATCGCACAATTTAGAGGTATATAAAAATCGTTTGGATGCCGCCGATCCGAGTAATAAAAAACTAGTAGATGGCTTGCGTAAGCAAATAGAAGTTACTGAAAAGGCAGCGCAGGCAGCAAAAGACGCAGAAAGCGGGCTAAATACGCAGAATCCTAAAACGATAGAGGAGGTAGATGCCGCCATAGAAAAGCAGCAGGAACTACGCAAAAAGGCAACCGCCAAAAATATAGCGGGGTATGATGCTGAACTTAAACGACTATATGCTATACGTGATCAAATAGAAAATTCGGGGCACGTGGAAATACCCACAGATCATATAAAAACTTATGCACAGTTAAATGACGAAATAGCATATTATAACGATCAGCTTAATAAAGGTGATGAGAAAGTAAGACAATGGGCGCAAGCACATTTAAACGAATTAGGAAAAGTAAAAAAGAGGTGGGACGACATACAAAACGATCTTAAAAAGCCTGGAGATATATCTACGCTTAATAGCATTGAAGATTTAGATGATGCTCTTAGCTATTACGGAGAGCTACAAAAGCACCAAAGCACTGACGAAGTGCAGAATACACAAAGAGTTATTGATGCCCTAACGGCAAAGAAGAACGTTATACAGCTTGGTATAGAAATACCTAAGGAACAAATAGACCTCGATAGTATAAACTCCTTGACCGGAAAAGAGTATAAGATAAAGATAAATGCAATAGGCCTTGATGAAATTAAAGACAAAATAAAGGAGTTAAAAGCCCTACTTGACGACAAAAAGAATCCTCTTACCGATGAGCAGAGAAAGGGTGTGATGAGTTTGTTAAAAGGATATACTAAACTTGGGGATGAGGCAGAGTATGCCAGTAGAAAATCTGAAAAACTTGAAGGTATTAAAAACGTTGCGCAATCCGTAGAAAGCCTTGCACAGGGCATGGGGTCTTTGGCGGATGAATCAAAAGGAATGGCTGCAGGTGTAGCAGTAGTTAGCCTTGCAGCTTCATTAAGTGAATTGGTAGCTGGGATGGTGCAGAAAGCAAACAGTACTACGCTAACAATATGGGATTGGATTGCAGGCGTAACAGCAGGAACTGCAGCCGTTATTTCTACAGCCGCACAATTTAAAGGAATGAAATTTGCTAACGGAGGTGTTATATCAGGTCCTACCTTAGGTCTTATGGGTGAATATCCAGGTGCAAGTCATAACCCAGAAGTTGTTGCCCCGCTTGACAAGTTGAGAGGAATGCTCAATAGTGGCGGTGATACACGAGTGAGTGGAGAATTCAGAGTAAAAGGTCGTGAATTAGTAGCGGTAATTGCTAACGAAACGCGGATAAGCAGCAAGTCCGGTAAACGTACGAATATTAAAATATAATTTGATATGTATATACATGGATCATTTATAAATCAGATAGGCGACACCATCGCCGTGCATATTGTTACCAATAATGACCGCACTAAAGATGTAGAAATTGGTAATGATGATGCCGGACTATATTTTACCGCATACGACCCAGTAGAAATAAAAAATCAAATTAATGATACCTTTGACCATCTGTTAAAATACCAAGCATCTATAAAGTTATTAACTAGTAACTTTATATCTGATTTCTTTTGTGCTTCCGCCAGGGATGCGGTAGTTAATATCTACAAAAATGATACTTGTATTTTTGCTGGGTTTATCGAGCCGCAGGCATATTCGCAAGATTACAATGAAGTGTACGACGAATTAGAATTAAATTGCATAGATGTGTTGTCAGCATTGCAATATTCTAAATATCGTAATATCGGTGCAGCCGGTATATTATATAATCTAATTAAATCAGAAGCTACTCAACGTACTTTCTATGACATATTAATTGAAATATTCAATGGAGCATCAGCCGCATTGGATATAGTAGGCGGCCATGATATTGATTATTACTATGATGGAAGTAAAGCAGTAGATAATTTAGTAGCTAACAAGTATACGATATTTAAGCAACTTAGTATATCTGAATTGCTATTTTTAGGAGATAAAGAAGATGAAACCTGGCAGCAAGATAAAGTAGTAGAAGAAATATTTCGTTATCTTAATTTGCATGTTGTGCAGGAAGGATTTACTTTTTATATATTTGACTGGGCCACTATTAAAAATAATAACGATATATCCTGGACGGCTATAAATGACATTACTAAGACGGTTACTACATCACGCGGAATAACGACTATAGAAACTGCTATAGCTGCTGACACAGATACCACGATTAGTGTAGGTGAAGTATATAATCAATTACTACTAACTTGTAAAACAGAAAGCGTAGAAAGCATTATAGAAAGTCCATTAGACGAGGATTTGATAACATCACCCTATGGTAATAAACAGAAGTATATGACTGAGTATAGCAGTGATGGTGAGGGATTGACGGCTATACATGCTTTTGAAGCTATGATTAAGGGGCAAAATACAACTTACGAGGGTGGTAACATTACTAATTGGTATCTGCAAGTTATGAATAACAAGCAGTGGATTTTTCCAATTAATGGTGGTGATACTAATTTTATCGATCAGTATGCACAAAATAATGCAAATCAACAGGTATTGCCTAATCTGTTACGTACAATGCCGGGGGCCGCTATTTTTGCATTAGGCAAAGTGTCTATGAATGCAGCTAAAAATGATAATAGCCCAACGTCTAAAGTAGACATGACCAATTATCTAATGGTAAGTGTAAATGGTAACAGAGTAGATAATGATGAAGATCACACCTATCCGCTAGAAAGTGACATTAAAGCACATATTCCATACGCGGTGTATAAGGGAAATACTACGGGAGGCGTATTTTCTCCGTCGGATGAAATCACTACTAATTACATAGTGCTATCCGGGAAAGTAATACTTAATCCCGTAATGGCAATTACTGACATATATAAAACGCTTCATAATGTTAGCGATTGGGATGATATTTGGTGGCATCACACAGTACCAAGTCGTAATAACGGTGACGGTAGATACTATGCACAGCAATATTGGAAAGCAGCGACACCATCCGCTATGGCTATTTGGGATGAGGCTACTAATTACGGATTAGTTCCATACACGGGAGATGGTCCGGAAGAATACGAATTCAATTACAGTGCCGTTGGTGATAGCTCCGATACGATAAGTAAAGTTTCCGTGTTGGCATGCATGCTAATTATTGGGGATAAATGCGTAGTAGAAACGGGAACCTCTGGGAAAGTATCCGATTTTGCCTGGCAAACTTATAAGACGCTTGAGCAATGCAGTAGTGAAGATGAATATTACCAACAATGTTTTACTATCGGTTTTGATCCGAAAATAGGTGATAAACTAATAGGTACTGAATTTAGTCTACAGAATAATATCGACTACACTATGGGTATTGATGTAGAGGGCATAGCTATACCAATAAAGAAAAGTGACCATATTAGTGGTCAAGTTAAGTTTATGATCTTAGGCCCGGTTAATGCAACTTGGGATATAATCACGCGTAGACATCCTACTTTTTTTAGACACACTAAATGGAGTAGTACAACTGTACCGCTTTTAGCGCATGTCAGCAGCATAATGCTTAAATCTTTTGAGGTTAAAATATATAGTGATAATGGATTGGTTAATAATACTGGAGATAATGACCTTATCTATATGAGTGATACTGTAGAAACCTACGTAAATAAAAAGGATGATTTGGAAATGAAGATTAATAGTGCTTTAACTACAGCTGAATGTCAAGCATTAGGCGTTACAGACACTGTTAAGTTATCTACACCGTTGAATGTTTCCGCAGATGAAGGGCTTTTATCTATATATGATTATACGAAAGCCGTTGCAGCTAAGCCCGAAAAAATATACGTAGATAGTTACTACAATGAATATCACGAACCGCGAGTGCTTATGAATCAAAAGCTAACGGATAAAGCCGACATTATTAGTATGTTTAGGCACTACGTACACCCGGCTTTGGATAAAGAATTTTTCGTACAAGGAATAGGTCGTAACCTTATGGAAGGCTACGCCGATTTATCGCTAAAGGAGGTTAATGTATGATAGATGTAAAAGTTATAGCTAAGCCAAAAAGTAACGGTAGTGCATCTGGTATTATTACTAGCGGTAACAGCACTGGTACGAACGTAGCCAAAGAAGCAGCGCACGCCGCTAAAGCGGATTTAGCGGGGTATGCTGATAAGGCAGGCTACGCCGATGCAGCAGGCACAGCTAACGAAGCTACGCACGCCGCTAAAGCTTATGATCTTGACGACGACAGCCCTGTACGCAGCGAATTTTTAAGCAAGGTAGCCGATGATGTAGCAGCAGGAAAGATAACATTTCAAAAAGGTTTGGAATCTATCGGCCTGGCTATCTTTAGAGACGGTGCGCAGTTTGGCAATTTCATTAAGTCTTTGTATACCGGCACCGGTGCGGGCGTAGACGAAAAAGGTAACGGCGAATTTGAAAGCATCCGGGTGCGCAGCTACTTCGAAGCAGTGGAATATATCGTTAACCGGCTTTCCGCGATCGAGGGCGACCAACTGTTGACCGAATTGGACACTATCGAAAGTGTAGACGACCTGGGGAATAGCTGCTACGGTCTGCATCTGCGCAGCAAGTGGGATGGATACTTTACCGCCCAAGCGGTTAATAACGTTTTAAAGGGTATCATCAATACGCTAAGTGCCGGTAGTGGTACTTACTATACAGCCTGGTTTAGAGTTAACAGCGTCAACACAGTTAATAACTATATTGAGGTAACCCAGTACCCGGACGCCGAGACGCCAGCCGGTAAGAATTACCCACCGTCGGCTATGATGAAAATAGCCCGCTGGGGTAATCAAACGGACACGACACGACAAAGTTGTTTATATCTAAGTAGCACAGAGGGCCGAATAGTTAAGCTGACGGGTGTAACTAAACCTATTATAGATAAGACTAACTATGGCGCGGTATTTGGCACGCCGCCCGATTTTTTAAGCGCTTTAAATTTGCCTCTGCGCGATGGACGCGACTATATGTATATACCTGGCGTAATCACTACTGATGTGATCCGCATCGACTATCAGGGTGCGCCCGTTTCGGAACATGTAGACCGTGGCGCGTGGAGTGTTACAGGATCATACTATCATAACGCAAAAAATCCTATCACGGGTGTATATGAGATTTCGGACGTATGGTATAACGGGTGTAAATATAGATGTCAAAAAACAGATACCACCACGGCGCCCGCTTGGAATAATACCGATTGGGCGATGGTTGAGGGAAACCCGGACTTCACTGTAGATTTTTCCGAAAGCGAAAATATCTACGATCCGGATAACTTTAACGCTACGCTAACCATCGTGGCTAAACTATATAACATAGATATAACCGGCGACATATTAGACGCCGACGTAGCCTGGACAAGATATAGCGAAGATGCCAGCGGAATAGAGCGCGTGGCATCCGACAACGCCTGGACGCTTCGCAGGGCTAGCAGTGGTAAATCTATAGTACTAACTATAGCGGACTGCGACATTAACGGCTATATGCCTAAGAAAATACGTTTTACGGCTACCGTCACGCTACGTGACGGCGCGGGCAATGCCGCGAGTGTACAAAGTGTAAGTTATGAATATTAAAGCATTAAGATATGAAAACAAAAAGATTTGATTTCAATTTTCGACCATTACAGATTAACGTTAGTTTTTCGGTAGATGGCAGCGTACCGGATAGGCAGACGTATGACGCAGATAGTGGCGAGTACACGCCAGATTATACCGTTACACCCGTAATCATACAGCCTAATGTGTCGCGTATGGATAAGGACGAAATACTATTACCCGGACGGATCAATCAGTATCTTACTAATATCAGATGGTACGAGATAGTAGGTGGTGTTAAGACACTAATAGCAGCTGATAATGCCGGCTATGAAATAACGAATAGCGGCGATAACGCGGGACGCATTAAGGTAAAAAAGAATGCTGCGCAAAATATACCCATCACACTGCAATTCTATGCCGAATACATAGACACGCGCACGAATCAATTGCATATAATCCAGGGAACGAATCAGATATTTTGCGACAATTCTACGGCGTATATGCCGGTGTTAAGTATTAATTGTGCTGACACTACAATATATAACCCGCTATCTGATGCCGACACACAGACCATTAGCGCATCGTTAAAGTTGGGCACGGATGAATGCCCTACGAATAAGCGTCTATTCGTGTGGGAAAAATGGAATCCTAACGACCTGGCTTGGGCCGTAGTGGGCGCAGAAACTACCCTGGACTATGATGTTACCGTATCGACGGATGGCGTTAGCTGCATAGTTAATCGCAGCCTCATGGGTGCCGATCTCTATTTGAGGTGTCGAGCCAAATACGATATTAACGGCAATCCCGGAAGTGTAGCACTTAGTGACGCATCGCCCTGCAAGGTAGTGGCTTTTGTTCGTCGTCTTCCAAAATTTGAATTTGACTATTTCGGAGTACCGACGAATATACCCGCCGATCTTATGGCTGTGGCTCCATTCGCAAAGATTTGGAACGCCAACGGCGATCTACCCAGCCCGGAACGGGAACTATTAGCACTATGGTATATAGCGACCAACCAAGCGAGTGGCAGCCTTAGTTATAACTTGGTAGCTGCTGGAATGAATCCTACTATACCTACCGCCGCATTAAGTCAGATATACGGCGCTGTCATAGGATTGGATGTGATAGACATTGGCCCGGTGGCGGCTATGGAAGATGGAAACGGCGTCGTATTCGAGGACGGCGACGGCAACGTATTACTAATACATTAACATTAAAAATAAAATAATATGGCACGTTACATTAAAGCAAACCCGAAAGTGGCAGTTTATCTGCACTTGGAGAACGACCGTAATACGGTTAAGGATGGTAACTATTTACTTTGGCAAGGCGACATGTTGGCTTTTGGCCCATTAACCCAGCTAACTGAAACACTGGAGCAAATAGGCGGTATTGCCTTATTGGCGCATGAAGCACGCGAAGAACAAGAGGGAACAGTTACGCGTGAGTTGCCGATAGCTACAGACGAAAGATTTGTTATCCCGTCAGAATCTTCGACGGCTGCTAGTGAGAGTACAACGGAAACACCGGCTACGGATAATACCGAGAGTGAAACAACCAATACGGAAAAGGAGGCATAACATGAGTAGTGCATCAGCAACAAGAACTATTAAGTTCATCAGTAAAGCCGGCACTTACGCCGCATTGATCATGTGCCCGAGTGGTGATATATACCAGGAATGGGAGGGCACGTTACAGGATATAACGGCCATACGCCCTAATTTCGCTACGACACAGCCTATATTGTATTTCGTATGTACAAGTAGCCGCGTAGCAGAGGGAATAGCCACGCCCGACAGTATCGATTATTATTTTAATGGCACTAAAATAACCTGGAACGGTGATACTTCTACGGGCACATTTGCGGGCTTATTTAAGAAGATTTCGCCATCAGGTGATAACTTGTATTACGGCATACAGATATTGGCTAATATCGCAGCTGCAGCAGGCTATGCGCCAGCCGTGATTAAGATGGTAGCTAGCATATCATACGGTACGCAGTCCGACAGCATACAGGCCAGCTATACGATACCGATACAGCAAGCAACAGGCAGCAGCTATCGTGTTACCATCGCTGCCGGGGATAGTAAGAATTTTGTTATTACCGATAAGGGCGGTAGTTGTATCTTGAAAGCACTAGCGTACCAAAGCGGTAACTTGCTATCTCAAAATCTAACATACGCTTGGGAGAAGATGGGCGCTAGCGGGTGGGCTGCTATAAGCGGGCAAACATCACAGACGCTAACCGTAGCAGGAACAGACATCAATACCTACGGAGAATATCGCGCAACGGTATACAGGGATGGTGCCGAGATAGGAAAAGATATACAGGGCGTTATGGATGCCAGCGATCCATATGACATTGACCCGCACCCGTCCCCAGAGGATGAAGCAATAACAGAAGATACTAGCGGTAATGGCGTAGTTACATACACACCGATCGTGGTTAAGCGTGGTAGTAATACTAAAGCGTTAGACACCACTTTTTATTTCGTGATTAAAGATGCCGCCGGTGTTTATCTTAACTCCGATTCAGATAGGGCAACGGCTAAGGCGTCATGTGATGTAACCCGCGCACACTGTCAGCAGGCAGGCGGTGACGTTTCAATAACAATAACGGCTAAAGATTAAATACGATGGGTGTATCTGTAACTAGGACTGTAAAATATATCCTTAAAGGGGATAAGGGCGAAAAGGGCGCATCTCTGCGCGGGCCGCAGGCCTGGAGTGATTGTGCAGTCGGGTATAGTTTTCAAGCCGGTAATAACGGAGATGACTATAAAGACCTGGTTATGTATGCCGATAATTATTATACGTGCATACGCGATCACGCAAAGACAGCTACCAATTATCCTACCAGTCCCGACGATAATAACAATGGTTATTGGCAGCTAGGTGACAAAGTAGATTTAATTGCTACAAAGGTTTTGTTAGCTGCTTTTGCACTAATTGGAGGAGCTGTTTTTGATGGCGATTATATGTATTCGCAACAGGGCAAAGATGCCTCCGGAAATGCTACATCAAGCTATACCCTTTTTGATGCTAGCAAATTAGGTTTGCCCAATTGTCCGTTTACGCCAAATTTATATTTTAATTATAAAACTGGTGATTCATACCAGGGGAACGGAACTTTTTCCGGTATGGTTAAGGCGTCATCGCTATATACGCCGTTTAAAGATATTCCTTTGTATGGTGGTGGCACTTATAATTATAACCCATTGACGGATGGAAATTTTGTAAGGGTATATGCAAGTGGTTATTCCGGTGGCTATGTTACAATCAACATGCCCAGTGTATCTACCTGGTCAGGGGCGCATTTATTTATTAGGGTACCGGAAATAATAGGAACTTCGGCAACAATTACCACTATCTACGCTTCATCCGGTTTTAAGTTTCCATTAGGAAAAACTCCGATAGATAGTTATCAGGATTCTACTAATACCCTACATCCACAGGGTGGCATATATGAATTCGTATCTGATGGTACCAATTGGATACCATTAAATTACAATGTAAACATAGGCCCGCTGGTACATTCGGGACAGTATCTCGCATATAGTGATACTTCACTTACGATATTGCCAACAACTACTTACGTCAGATGTAATAATAATAATACTGCAAATGTTTTGCTACCAAATAATCCGATTCTCTGGCAGGAGGTTAAAGTTTATAGGACTGGTGGCGGAACGGTTGTAATACAGGGGAATGGGCATTCAATATTTGCCGCAGAAAATACAGTGTCAAGTGTTAATATGGCACATATTAATGAGTTGGATTACTTTATATATAATGGATCAACTTGGGATTATTCATACGGAAATTGGAATTAGTTAATTGATAAAAAATTAAGAATATGACAAAGCAAACTAAAAAGTTAAGTGCCCAAACAACCGTTACTACGGTTGCTGCTGGGCAAAAGATACCTATGACAGACGCTAACGGAAACGTAACGCTGATCACGCCGGATAACCTTAAAACGGCTATGATAGGTAGTATTAATCTTAATGCGATCGAGGATGGCATTTTTATAATGTTCCATCGCAAAAGTGATAATTTCCCTTTGATGGTCAAACCGCACAAGTGGACTAGCTATCAAAGCAGCGGCGAAGTAGCCGAGGGCGTCGTTGTCGTAGAGGGCGGTAAATGCTTGGTCGTAGCTCCCACCGAATCAGCGCTATTATGGAGTAGCGCAGCTGTCAGCGCAGGCGGGTATACAACTACGGATCGGGTAGCTGCAATAGCTGACTGGGCAGGCAAGGCGAATACCACTGCACAGATAGCGGCATCTACCAGCGGGGCCGTAACGAACACGGCTAGTTATGCACCTGGATTCTGCAACCTGTATAGCAAAGTAAATGCTAATGGAAATGGTCTAACCGCCGGTAAATGGTGGCTGCCATCAATGGGCGAAATGATGCTTATCTACGCCAACATGCTAAAGATAAACTACGCATTAAGCCTTATTAGCGGTGCTACGCAGTTGGTAGAAGATGCTTATTGGACTTCTACAGAGTACAGCGCTACGACCGCCTGGCTTCTGAACCTCACCTACGGCAACATGGGCGCCAACACTAAGGCCACGTACACGACTCACATACGGCCGGTGTCAGCATTTATTAGTTAATAGTCAGTAGTTAAACTTTAAACTTTAGGTGCGGCTTGTGCCGCACCCCATTTACAAATTAGGATGAATAAAGTAAAATTAGTATCTAATACGCACATATACTTAGACGTTAACGCACTGTTGGACGAGATACTGGATGTGACGCCGAATTTTCCACGTGACTACAAATACACTATCGGATCAAAGATGCACGAATTGAGCGTGGAACTTTTGCAGGACGTTGCGGCGGCGTTTATTAATCGCAACATAGAAGTGCGTATACAATGCTTGGTCAATTTTCAAACCAAATTCGAAACTTTAAAAACCCTAATGCGTAAAGCTGGCGAAAGACAATGGATAAAAGGAAGAGGACGGCATGCACATATAATAGAATTGATGGACGCAATAGGCAAGCAATGTACAGCATGGAAAAACTCGCTAATAAAAGTTAGAGAGCAGCCGGAATCGGAAAGTTAAGACTAACCGAGAGTGCAATTTTTCCGTAATAAATGGGCCGCATACCATCATTTATGGTTAAGAATAAGACAATACGGCGCAGATTTGCGAGCCTACAGAGTACAGCGCTACGAACGCCTGGAATCTGAACCTCAACAACGGCAACATGAACAACAACACTAAGGCCACGAACACGAATCACATACGGCCGGTGTCAGCACTATTTACGGAATTAATAATAAATATATAAACAAAGACATGATTAATACAGACGATATATTAGAAGCCTATTACGACTGCCGTAAAAGTAAGCGGAGAACAGCCAGTGCAGCAGTATATGAAATGAACTACGAAAGTAA
>Ga0183101_1001182_pt1 | contig 27203 bp, 25 predicted proteins | sample Biomet3_FD_127790 | JGI IMG/M metagenome (GOLD analysis project Ga0183101, IMG submission 127790) | Microbial communities from bioreactor (seeded with sewage sludge) at LBNL, California, USA - Biofuel metagenome 3 | ecosystem: Engineered > Bioreactor > Anaerobic > Unclassified ...
TATTTATTTTAAATAAAAAATTATAAAAAATAATGCTTTTTACCTAATTAAACCTAATTTTTTTATTTATTTAAATTATTATTAGTGAAAAAATAAACAAAATAATTTATTTGATTATGATTATATCTGTATTTTTGTTTGATAAATCACAAACCTAAATTCATATGATATTATAATATATATCCCATCAGTTGATTTAAGCAATATTTTTTAAAGAAAAGTTCATGGAAGATAAGGATTTGAATTTTTTATTTTTTATATAAAGTTGTATAATAATTGTAAGACTTCTTTAACTGAGTATAAGGTATTACATATAAGATTGGAGGATTTAATAATTTGAAAAATATAGAACAACAATATTTAAAGAGAGAAAGTTATTATGAGAGACTATTAAAAAAGCAAACTCAAACTATTAATTTCATCTCAGCTTTAAGGCTTATAATATTTACTTCCGGTATAGCTTTTCCAATTTTCTTTTATACAATTAAAAGATATTATTTGAGTACTATTATATTGATTACCCTTTGTATATTGTTTATTACTTTAATAAATAAACAGAGTAGGCTTAAGTATAATAAAAAGTGCTCAACAATGATATGTGAAATCAACGAAGGTTCATTGAAACGTTTAAAGGGAGAATGGAAAAACTTTGAGGATGCTGGAGAGGAATTTATAAATAACGAACATAATTATTCGAAGGATTTAGATATTTTAGGCAAAGGCTCTCTTTTTCAATATATTAATGTTGCAAACACTTACTTAGGAAGAAAAAAATTAAAGGAGATACTATTAGCACCAAACTATAATATAGAAGAAATATATGATAGGCAGGAGGCAGTAAGGGAACTTTCAGCAAATCTTGGATGGAGACAGAGATTCATGGCTGAAGGAAAGATAGCAACTAAAAAAAAGGAAAATCCAGAACTATTATTTAAATGGGGAAAAGAGGTAAGTAGTTTATTTTGTAGCAAAAAGTTTATTATTATGTCAAGGGTCCTTCCTGTTATTACAATAGGTATAATTCTGATATATTTCTTAATGGGTAATATACCAGATTATTTTACGCTTATACCTATAGGAATTCAGGTGATTATACTTAAGTTTAATGCTAAGGAAAGTAATAGAATATTGAATTTGGTTTATAAATACAAAAATGATATAGAAGCCTACAGTAAAATGCTAAGTCTTATAGAGAAAAAGAAGTTTAAATCTAAATATTTATTAAAACTAAAGAAAAACCTCATTGGAGAAGGTGAACTAACTGCAATTCAGCAGATTAATAAATTATCTGGATTAGCAAATCTAATTTCAGATAGAGCAAATTTTTTATATCAAGTAATAAATGTTATTACGCTATGGGAATATCATTTATTATTTAGATTTGAAGGATGGAAAAAAGAATTTGGAGGATGTATAGAGCAATGGTTAGAGGTGATTGCAGACATAGAAGCATTATCAAGTCTAGCTATATTAAAGCATGATCATCCAGAATGGATAATGCCAGAAATAAGAGATTCATTTCTTATATTTAAATCTAAGAGTATAGGACATCCACTATTAACTAAAAAGCCTATATGTAATGATTTAGAAATGAGAAAAGAGGAGAGAATTCTTTTAATAACTGGCTCTAATATGTCAGGTAAGAGTACATTACTTAGGACTGCAGGAATAAACTTAGTTTTGGCATATGCAGGTGCACCAGTCTGTGCTGAAAATCTCTGTTGCTCCATAATGAACATCTACACCTGTATGAGAATAAGTGATAATTTAGAGGAAAACATCTCATCCTTCTATGCGGAACTGCTAAGAATAAGGCAGCTTATGGATGCAACAAAGAGAAAAGAACCAGTTTTTTTCTTGTTAGATGAAATCTTTAGAGGCACAAACTCGAAAGATAGACATACAGGAGCTACGGTATTAATAGAGAAGTTAAGTAAAGAAAAAGCTTTAGGGATGATATCTACTCATGATCTTGAATTATCTGATATTGAAAAAAGAAATAGTAAAGTTAAAAATTACCACTTTAGAGAGTACTATAAAAATAATCAGATAAACTTTGACTACAAATTACGTCCGGGGGTTTCAACAACCCGAAATGCAATATATTTAATGAAAATCGCTGGTATTGAAATAGAGAATGATGATTAATTTTAAAAGAATAGAGTTAAAAAAGAAGGCTATTTTATTTAATTAGAGCTGGATAAAAAAATAGAATAATGATAACTGAAATAATATCATTACTCTATTTTTTATCCTATAACATTCCATAATCAAGAATATATAAATTATTATTTTCATCATATCCAAAAGAATTAATCTTACTGTATTCATTTTGGAGTTCAGGAGATTTACTTACCCATTGTTCTTTGAACTTTTTTAAAGTAGGCAAAAACTTTTCTTCATTTGCAAATCTTTTTCCATTTTTAATATAACCATATATTGTTTCATCAGAATCAGTTCTTGTATCTATTGGATTTAAACGTTTATGAATAGTTAAATATAAAAACTTGCTTTCATATATTGCATATACTGGGCATAGTATTTCTTTAAATTTTTGAAGGGTTTCTTCTTCTGATGTATATATATTAAACTCATTAAGACACTGATCTGCACCCACAGGTAAGTTAAAACCTGTAGCATCAGATGAGGCTTTAATAATAAAATTATCTAATTCATATACACAACGCATAGATCTTGCTATAATATTTTTTCTATTTAACTGCTTTAATAAGCCACTAGTTATTTTCTTATTTTTACCTAATTCCATTCCATACTGTTTTAAAAAGTTTTCAACTTGGTGTAATTCTCCATTCATAAAAATACCTCCTTAAATTTCATAGTAATCAAACGAGAAATTTTTTTTCAATGTTATATATTGCCAAACTCTCCATAAGTAATTTTTACAACAGAAATAAAGGACATGAGGACGAGTTTAAGCTTGTACCACATGTCCTCTGTCTTTTTTACCTGAGAGCTTGGATATAAATATATATCTTACACCTTGGGTTCTGTACTTAAACAGATTTCCAGAGTATCGTCCTATAGCGTTACGGGTACCTGAAAGTTTCTGATATAGCCGTGGAACTATATCATTGCTTCGTCGGTTAACAAAATGTTATCTCACACTATAATCATCCGAATAATATTAATTTTTAAGTTCTTGGACACATTATATCATCAATGTATACTGAAGTTCAACACTATAATTAATAAATATTTTACGAATTTTGACAAAAAAGTTGCAATTAATAATAATATTCTTATATTTCAAAAAAAACTTATAAGAAAAATAGCATATTTTGTCTATGAAAGGTTCGTCTACATTTATCTAATTAGCCATTTATTTTCCAAATATTAATGTATAATATAGATGTTTAATTAAACTTTTGGGGGGATTTTATATGAAAAGTAAAAGAACAGTACTACTTGTTCTAACTGCGGTCCTTATAGTGTCAGCAAAAACTGTTTTTGCTAAAGAATCAAATAATACTACCAATAATGCTGTAGCTATATCGATTTCGTCAAGTAATAATATCACTAGAGACAAGACTTCTACACTATCAGAAAAGGACAAAGCAAAGATTTCTCAGGAACAAGCAAAACAAGCAGCAAGGAATATATTGAAGGATTACTTCGAAACAACTATTGATGATACAAAATTTCAATGTAATGTAAACTTCAACTCATCCTATATGGGGGAAAAAACAAGTACTTGGGATATACACTGGTATAATCCAAATGAAGATAAACAAGTTAATATTGATGTAGCAATAGATGGAACTACAGGTAGGGTACTGCGTGTAAATAAATTTGAGATGAACCGTAATGAATCATCTTCAGCTATAGCAACTATTACCCAAGAGGAAGCAAAAGATATTGGTGAAACCTTTTTAAAAAAAATAAATCCACAGGAGTTTACAGAAACTACACCGGTTAAAGATAATAATTCTATGCCTAATTATGGTATCAGCAGCTATGGTTTTATTTATAATAGAACTATAAATAATATTCCTTGTGAAAGTAACAATATAAGAGTAGGCGTAGATGGTGTAACGGGCAAAGTAACTTCTTATGAGATTACATGGGATGAGGATTTAAAAGTTCCTAGTGCAGACAAAGTTATAGATCAGAAAGGAGCAGAAGATATATTTGATAAAAATACAAAAATGAACTTAAGTTATAATTCCTATATGGAAAAACCAAATAGTCAGCAAGAGAATAAAATAAAAATAGTCTATACACCAGATAATTCTTCAGCACTTATGATAGATGCCACAAATGGAAAGGCGTTAACAGTGAATGGGGAGTACATGGAAAGTGTAAAAACCAGGAATATAACAGATCAGCAAAAGGAAGAAATCTTTAAAAATGCTAAGCCGATTGAAAAATCTAGTAGTGCAATAGGCAGTGAAAGAGCTGAAAAAGTAATAAAAGATAAAATTACAAGTTTATTCGGAGATGGATATGAGGTTAACTCTGTTAACTATGAGGAAAACGGATATGGATATCCGGTAAAAGAGATAAAAGTATGGTCTGGTCAGTTTGTAAAGAAAGGTACTAATACTAACTTTGGACCACCGGAGGGACAGATTAGTATTAATGCTTTAACAGAAGAATTAGTAAGAATAGATAAATTCAACTTTAATGATAAAGGAGAAGAAAAATTCCAATCTAAGCTAACTTGGGAACAGGCCTATGATAATGCTATTGAATTTATAACTAAGAACTGTCCACAGAAAATTAAAGAAATAAATACAGAACAAAAAAACTATAATAACCAATTTTATATGTATGGAGGCATTTCAAATAGATTTATAACATTTAATTTTGGAAGAATAATAAATGGAATAGGTTTTAATAGTGGTATGCTTTACAATAATGATGGTATAAATATTACTTTTGATACTAAAACTGGAGAAATGAATTCATTTTCATATATTTGGCAGGATAAGTTAGATTTACCATCCGATACAAATACTATAAGCAGTGAAGAAGCAAAAAAAATACTACTAAACACTAACAAACCACAACTTAAATATTTACTTTTAAATAAAGAAGAAAATATGGACAAGTCTAACTCAAAAATAGAACTTGTGTATTCTATTGGGAATATGAATAATCCGTTAAATAGTATCGATGCATATAATGGGGAACTATTGGATTTTTATGGTGAAAACATAGATGACAACATGGATGTATTCAAAGGTAAAGTTAAAGGAAGTACTGTAGAAAAAGAAGCGACTATATTGGCTTCGCAAGGAATTATCGATACAAAAGATTTTAAGCTTGATGCTGGAGTTACAAGACTTCAACTTGTAAAAATACTTGTAAATGCAAAGGGATTTAATCCTTATTTAAAAGGGATGAATGATCTTAGTTTTACAAATGGGGTAGGAGCTAAAGACTCCACAGATTATAAATATGTACAACTTGGAGTAATGTATGGAGTTATTCAGGATAAAAAAGAGGAATTTAAAGGAGATGAACTGGTTACAAGGGAAGAAATTTCAAAGAGTTTAGTAAAATTATTGGGTTATGACAAAATAGCAGAAATTAAAGGTTTGATTAACATTCCCTATGTTGATGGTAATACAATAAGTGAAGATAAGGCTGGTTACGTTTCATTGGCAGGCGGGTTAAAACTTATAGAAGCAAGTAGTGACAACAAGATTAGACCAAAGGACACTGTAACTATGTCAGAATTAATTAAAGCTGTATATATGGCATTGGGTAATTTGCAAAAGTAAAATAATTTAAATAAGCTTCAAATAAAGTGTTCACTGTATTTGAAGCTTATTTGATATACATAATACTATTTAAAGTTTGTAATGTTAATTTAGGCAGTGAAGCTGTCATAGTATGCAGCAGAATCAATAATGTCTTTTTCTAAGATGTTATTCATATTATAAAAATTAGCAATAGAATTTAAAAATTCTTGCTTGGATACACCTGATTTTTTTACCAAACCATCGAACTCTTTTAATATTTCTTCAGAAATTTTAATTGTATGATTATTCATAACATACACCCCTTAATTTTTAAATATACTATATAATATTATAAAAACAAATAAAATAGCACACATATTTAATTTATTTTACATATATAGTATAACACTAATAAAAATAAATTCAATATGTGAGTGAAATTTTATGTGTTAAAACTATTAATTGAAGTTTGACATTAGATATAATTATTGATGAAAATACAGAAAAGAAAATTTGTTAACGGGGATAAAGGAGAATTGCAATGATTACAAGAAGCAGTGGTATTTTGATGCATATAACATCTTTGCCAAGTCCATATGGCATTGGAACTTTTGGTAGTGAAGCTTATGAATTTGTGGATTTTTTGGCAAAAGCAGGCCAAAAATATTGGCAAATATTACCCATAGGACCTACAGGAGCGGGGGATTCACCTTATCAATCTTTTTCAACTTTTGCAGGTAATCCATATTTTATCGACTTTGATTTGCTCACAGATGAAGGATTACTAAAGAAAGAAGACTACAAAAACGTAGATTTCGGAGATGACTCTACAAAAATAGATTATGAAAAAATGTTTAACAATAAAATGCCTATTCTAAGAATCGCTTTCCAAAATAGGAAAGGAAAATGTGGGGATGAAATAAAAAAATTTGGACTGGAAAACAAAGACTGGTTAGAGGATTATGCACTATACATGGCGGTAAAAGCTAAGTTTGATTTAAAATCATGGCAGGAATGGGATGAAGATATCAAATTAAGAGATAAAAATGCATTAGAAAGCTATAAAGAAAAATTAAAGGAAGAGATAGATTATTGGGTATTTTTACAGTATCTATTTTTCCAGCAGTGGGCTAATTTAAAAAGATATGCAAATACCAATGGAATTAAGATTATAGGAGATATTCCAATTTATGTAGCAGAAGATAGCGCAGACACTTGGGCAAATAGTAAAGTATTTCTCTTGAATAAGGATAGAAAGCCTATTAAGGTTTCGGGATGTCCTCCTGATGCTTTCTCTGCCACTGGTCAGTTATGGGGGAATCCTATATACGATTGGGACTACTTAGAAAGTACCGGTTATAAATGGTGGATAGAAAGAATTAAAGTAAATATTAATCTTTATGATGTAACAAGAATAGATCATTTCAGAGGGTTTGAATCCTTCTGGCAAATACCTTATGGTGATGAAACTGCAGTAAATGGTCAGTGGGTAAAGGGTCCAGGAATCAAACTGTTTAATGTTGTAAAAGAAGCTTTAGGTGAAGTGGAAATTATAGCGGAAGACTTAGGATATTTAACAGAAGAAGTTATTAATTTTAGAACTTATACAGGATATCCAGGAATGAAAGTATTAGAATTTGCCTTTGACACTAGAGAAGAAAGTGATTATCTACCACACAATTATGATAAGAATTGTGTGGTTTATACAGGAACTCATGATAATGATACTGTTATGGGTTGGTTTAATAACACTAAAAAAAGTGACATAAATTTTGCCAAGAGATATTTAAAGTTAGATAAAGAAGAAGGATATAACTGGGGATTTATTAGAGGTGCTTTAAGTTCTGTTGGAACTCTTGCAGTTGCACAACTTCAAGACTATTTAGGACTACTTAGTGAAGCAAGAATGAATATTCCATCTACTTTAGGCGGAAACTGGCAGTGGAGAGTAGAGAAAGAGGACTTAACTGATAAATTAGCTGAAAAAATTAACAAAATAACAAAGTTATATGGAAGGTAGGGGTAAAACTCAATTGATTGTAATAAGGAATATGTTTACAGTTTCTTGTTCGTAATTTTTAGGGGGAGGGGGATAGATAAAAAAGTATAATAGTTGAGGAAAAATATTTTTGAAAATCGAAGATAGGTTTAGATATAAAGAGATTGAGCTAAATACTTAAAGAAAATAGTTTAAAAACTGGCTAATTAAGATTAAATTAACGTTGTTATATTGTATTAAATACTATATAATAAATTTATAGTTATTAAGAAATATTTTTAAAAGAGGTTTAGGAGGAGAAATTTTATGGGAATGTTTAAAAGAATATCAAATATTTTTAGGTCAAAGGTTAACAATGCTTTAGATGAGGTTGAGAATCCAATAGAGCTTTTAAATCAAAAGGTAAGAGATATGGAAGAAAGCTTAAATGCAGCAAAACTCTCATCTGCACAGATTTTAGGAAATGTTCATGAAATTGAAAAGAAAATGAGTACTGCAAAAAGAACATCAGAAGAGTTTGATGAGAAGGTAAAACTTGCTATGAGCAAGGGGAATGAGGAATTAGCTAAAAAGGCTTTAGCTAAAAAAATCGAGGCTGATAAGAGTTATGATTCATTAAAGACGAGCTATGAGGATGCTGTAAAAAAAGCTGAAGCTATTAAGAAGAAATTAAGAGAATTAGAAGATGAGGTAGAAAAAACTAGAACTTACAGGGATGAAGCTGCTGCAAGATACAATAATGCAGAGGCTAGTAAAAAAGTTAATGAGATTTTAGCTAATGTAGATGCTGGAAGTAACAAAATAAGCTTAGACGATATAGAAAGAAAAATCCAGAAAAAAGAAGCTGTTGCTGAAGGACTAAATGATTTAAGAGAAGATAATTCCTTAGATAAAGAATTTGAAAAATTAAAGGAAGTTGATTTAGACGCTGAATTGCAAAAATACAAACAAAGTTAGTAACTGATTATAACAATAACACAAAAGGTCTGCTTTAGATGCAGGCCTTTTGTTTTTTCAGTTAGTGCTTAGATTCTTTCTAAGTTTTACCTCATATGTAAAGAGTAAATTACATTCCCTAAGAGCTTTGCTTCTTCCTTGTCATGGGTTACCAGTACAACAGTTCTTTTCTCTTTTTCATAGAGCTTTAAAAACTCTTCTATTATTTCAGTTTTTAATTTATCATCTAAACCTTTAAAGGGTTCATCCATTAAAAGTAATCTACTTTTATATGCAAAAGCCCTAGCAATGGCAACTCGTCTCTTCATACCACCACTTAATTTGGATGGAAGTTTATCTTTAAATTCTATTAACTTAACCATTTCTAGGTATTTAGTTATTACTTTATTCATTTCATCTTTATTTATTGTGGATTTTAACACAAAGGCTATATTTTCATAAACTGTAAGATGGGGAATAAGCCTATCTTCCTGAAATATATAGGATATGTTATTATCTTTTAAAATGACCTGCCCACTATCTTCTTTTTCAATGCCACTTATAATGTTTAATAGTGTGGTTTTTCCACAACCGGAAGGTCCTGAAATGACAGTAATTTTATTTTCTAGGATATTCAAATTTATATTGTCTAAAACACTATTTTCTTCATAGGATTTGCATAAGTTTATTAGTTGGACTTCATAATTAGTTGACAATTTTATCAAAACCTCCACAGAATAATTAAGGATAACTATTTTCCTGTTACATTAAAAGTCTTCATCAAATATCCTACTCAACATTAATTAATTTTAAATACTATCTCTCTTTTTTACATAATACTTAAACATAAGTTCAAAAATAAAGCTTAATAAAACTACTACAATAGTCCAGGCGAAAAGCTCTGCAGTTTCTAAGGTTGATTTAGCATTTAAGAGATTTAAACCTATGGAATACCTTGGTGTGCTTAATATTTCAGAAGCTACTGAAACTTTCCAACCAAGGCCTAGACACATAAGTATTCCGGACACAATATAATGCTTTATTGAGGGCAGGTAAATATCTTTTATTATGTATTTATTTTTAACTTTATATATGTTAGCCATTTGTATTAACTGTTTATCTACAGCTTTTATTCCCTGTAGCACATTAGTGTATATTATAGGAAAGCATATTAGTATAGCGGTAAAAATCACTACATTAGAGGATTTGAACCAAACTAAAGCTAAGATTATTATGGACATTACAGGAGTAGCCTTTATAACTACCATTAAAGGTTCCAATAACTCTTCTATAAAACTGATAAGTCCTGCTGCAACGCCTATTAATATTCCTATACCTATAGATAAAAAAAGACCTAAAATAACTGTAGTTACGCTGTTAAAAACACTTTTCCAAAAATAAATTTTTCCTGTGAGAAAAAATAATACTTTTGCAACTTCTACAGGAGAAGGTAGTAAAAGTGAGTTGTTAATAAAAAGGGAGCAAAGCTCCCAAACTAACATCCAAAACATTAATATTATTATTTTTCTAGTTACTCTTCTCAGTTCCTTTGTAATAGAATTTTTCATCTGGCATTTTTCCTCCGATGGATTTTGGATCATTTTCATTTAAAACATTGTAGAATTTATCCAAGGATTCTTTTCCATCCTTTGCGCTAATAAATACAATATTACATTTTGGAATAGCTATTTCTGCAACTTTAGCTTTTGGAATTATTCCATTCTTTTCAATTAATTTTGATGCTTCTTCTTTATTTTTATTCACAAAATCAACAGAGTTTTTATATTTACTTAAGAATTCATCTAAGTCAGTTTCTCTTTTATCTATGAAATCTTTTTTAAATACTAAAGTTCCCATTACTAACTTGCCCTTACCTTCGGATGCTTTTTCCCATTCTTTAGTCAAGTCTATTGGTATCTGTAAATCTATATCTTTCATTTTTGTTGTAGTTACAAAAGGCTCTGGTAAAACAGCTATTTTAACCTCTTTTGATGCTACTGCAGTAGCCAAATCACTATGATCCGTCTTGTATTCAATTTTAACATCTTTATCTGGCTCTAATCCGTTTTTCTTCAATATGTAATTTAAAACGAATTCTGGTGTGCCACCTTTTCCACTGGAATAAATAGTCTTACCTTTTAAATCCTTTAGATCCTTTATGGTGTTACCATTTTCGACGATGTATAGTACTCCCAATGTGTTTATTCCTACTAATTGTACAGCACCCTTTGTCTTATTATATAGAATTGGTGCTAGATTTGATGGTACTGCTGCTCCATCTACTTCACCGTTTACGACTTTAGAAACTATCTGGTCAGGTGAATCAAATAAAGATATATCATAGCTATCCTTATTTTCTTCCATTAGTTTAACCATTCCCATACCTGTAGGGCCTTTTAAAGCGGCTATCTTAATTTTTTCTTTTTTACTTTCTTGTGAAGCTTGTCCGCCGCTAGTGGATTGCTTCGCGCAGCCTGATGCAAGTAATGTTGAAATTACTAGCATAAATGCCATTAATAATGTTACTGTTCTTTTTTTCATGTTAATCCTCCTCGTATAGTATGACATATATACTTTTATTGATTAAATTATAGATTATATATACCAATTATAACATTAATTTGAAGCTTAAAAAATCATAAATATAAGTATTATGATAGAAAGATGTAAAAGTAAATGTTGAATGTCTTCATGATAATACCTATGATGTTATTATTATGAATTTGATATAATATGTTATAATATATAAGATTAAATATTGGATTGGAGATGTATTTAGTGAAAAAGCCAAATAGAAATGACTTATGTTGGTGTGGTAGTGGTAAAAAATATAAAAGGTGCCATATGGAAGAGGATAAAAAGTTATATGCATTTGAAGAGCAAGGATTTATAATTCCCCCTCTTAATATAATAAAAACCTCAGAGCAGATTGAAGGTATAAGAAAAAGTGGCAGCATTACTAATGAGATACTAAATATTGTTGGAGAACGAATTAAGGTAGGAGTAACTACTAATGAGATAGATAATTGGGTTAGTGAGTATACCATTAAAAGCGGAGGAATTGCTGCCCCATTAAATTATTATGGTTTCCCCAAAAGTGTGTGTACTTCTATAAATAATGTTATATGTCATGGTATACCAGAAGATAGAGTTTTAAAGAATGGTGATATCATTAATGTGGACGTAAGCACCATATTTAATGGTTATTATTCCGATGCAAGTAGAATGTTCATAGTGGGTGAGGCTAGTGAAAATGCAGTAAAACTCGTTGATGCAGCCAAGGAAGCTTTATATATAGGAATTAATGAAGTAAAACCCTATGGTGATCTTAATGCAGTAGGAATAGCTATCGAAAATTACTGCAATAAATTAGGATATTCTGTAGTAAGGGATTTAGGTGGGCATGGAGTAGGTTTAAAGTTTCATGAGGAACCTCATGTAGATCATTTTGCTAAGTCTGGTAAGGGTGTGCTTTTATTACCAGGTATGGTATTTACCATAGAACCTATGATAAACGAAGGAAGTTATAAATGTATTACCCTTGAGGATGATTGGACAGTAGTTACTAAAGATGGTTTGTTGTCAGCTCAATGGGAGCATACCATAGTTGTTACAGAAAGTGGAGTAGAGATACTAGTATAACCTAAACTTGAATGTTTATATAAAAAATGTCATAATGTAGTAAAATAATGATTATAATGTAATCTGTGAACTGCAATTTGTAATTGTTTATGTTAATATATAAATTAATAGACTTGATATACAAAGGGGGGGAGTACTGTGGCAAATAGGACAGAAAAAGATTTAATAGGGGAAAAGTTAATTGAAGACTCAAGTTATATTGGAATAAACACAATAAGGGCATTAGAAAATTTTAATTTGCATAGTAAAACTGTAAACCTTAACTTAATTAATGACATTGCACTAATTAAAAAGGCAGCAGCTATAGTAAACAAGAGCTTAAAGGAACTGGAAGTAGAAAAAGCGGAAGCAATAATACAGGCCAGTAATGAGCTAATAGAGGGAAGATTTGATGATGAATTTAAAATAAGTGCATTTCAAGGAGGAGCAGGAACCTCCACTAATATGAATGTCAATGAAGTGATAGCAAATAGAGCTATAGAAATTCTTGGTGAGAAAAAAGGAGACTATACTATTATTCATCCTTTAAATGATGTTAATATGTCTCAGTCTACTAATGATGTATATCCTACAGGTCTTAGAATTGCAGCAATTCGTCTTATAAGAAAGTTAAGTAATTCTTTGGCGGACCTTCAGGAAGCTCTCCAAGTAAAGGAAAACGAGTTTTCGGATATAATAAAGCTAGGGAGAACTCAACTTATGGATGCACTGCCTATGATGGTTGGACAGGGTTTTGGTGCCTATGCAAAGGCAATTGAAAGAGATAGATGGAGAATATATAAGGTAGAAGAAAGATTGAGACAGGTAAACCTTGGGGGTACTGCCATAGGAACAGGGTTAAATGCCACAAATAAATTTATATACATGATAACTGATGTTATTCAAGATTTAACAAAACTTGGTATTGCAAGATCTGACTTTCCAATGGATATAACTCAAAATTGTGATGTTTATGTAGAGGTTTCCGGTCTTCTAAAATCTTGTAGTGTAAATTTATTAAAAATTTCAAATGATCTTAGACTATTGGGTTCAGGACCAAAAGGTGGACTAGGAGAAATAAAACTACCTGAAGTTCAGGCGGGATCAACAATTATGCCTGGAAAGGTAAACCCTGTTATTGCAGAAATGGTAGCACAAGTGAGCATGAGGGTAATTGCCAATGATAGTGCTATCACAATGGCAAGCTCCATGGGGCAACTTGAGTTAAATGCCTTTACTCCATTGATTGCTGAGAGCCTTTTAGAATCTCTTGAACTTTTAAATAATGCAGTTATTATATTTAGAGAAAGATGTATAGAAGGAATTGAAGTAAATGAGGAGAAATGCAAGGGAAATCTTGAAAAGTCAACTGCTATGGTAACAGCACTTGTTCATCATATTGGGTATGATAAATCCAGTGAAATAGCAAAACAGGCTTTAAAAGAAGGAAAAACTATAAGAGAGATTCTTTATGCAGAAAATATACTTTCAAAGGAGAAAATAGATGAAATACTAAATCCCTTTGAAGTAACAAGACCGGGAATTCCAGGTAAATAATGAGGGGGTAGACTAATGAGTTTAAATGAAACACCACGTTCAGAAAGAGTACATATTGCGCTTTTCGGTATGAGAAATGCAGGAAAGTCAAGTATAATAAATGCAGTAACAGACCAGGAAATAGCTATTGTATCCGATGTTAAGGGTACAACAACTGATCCTGTTTATAAATCTATGGAGATACTACCTATTGGACCTTGTGTAATTATAGATACTGCAGGACTTGATGATATAGGGGAGTTAGGAGAACTTAGAAAGAAAAAAACTTTAGAAGTTCTAGATAAAACTAATATTGCGTTAGTGGTAATTGATTCTTCTGTGGGAGTTAATGAGTATGATAAATTTATAATAGAGCAGATTAAAGAAAAGAATATTCCTGTTATTGTGGTGTTAAATAAAATAGATAAAGCTGAAGTAAAGGAAGAACAGTCAGAATTTCTAAAGAAAGAACTAAATATACCTGTAGTTCTTGTATCAGCAGCTACAAAGCAGGGCATAAAAGAATTAAAAAATAAGATTATAAGTATTCTTCCAGAGGATGAAGATAAGTTTAAAATTGTAGGGGACTTAATAAATCCTGGAGATTTTGTTGTATTGGTTACACCAATAGATAAAGCAGCACCAAAAGGAAGACTCATATTACCACAGCAGCAAACTATAAGAGATATTTTGGAAAGTGATGCTATATCTATAGTAACAAAAGAATATGAACTTAAGGAAACTTTAGAAAACTTAGCTAAGAAGCCAAAGCTTGTAATTACAGATTCACAGGTATTCTTAAAGGTAGCAGCAGACACTCCTAAAGATATGTTAATGACATCCTTTTCAATATTATTTGCACGATATAAGGGCGATTTAGTAGAACTTATAAAAGGTGTTAAAGAGATAAAAAAATTAAAGGATGGAGATAAGATACTTATTTCTGAAGGATGTACTCATCATAGACAGGCCGATGATATAGGAAGAGTAAAAATTCCAAGATGGATAAGACAAATTACAGGTAAAAAAGTTGAATTTGAATATACAGCAGGAGTAACTTTTACAAAGGAAGTTGAGAGATATTCACTAATAGTTCACTGCGGTGGATGTATGTTAAATAGAGCTGCAATGATTAGCAGAATTGAAGATGCTAAGGAATTTAATGTACCAATTGTAAACTATGGAATATTAATTGCCTATGTTCACGGAATTTTAGATAGAGCCTTAGAGCCATTTCCACTTGCTAAAATGATATGGGATGAAGAAGAATAGAAATTATAGTTACAATTATTTTACTTTACTGAGAGCTAAGCAAGCATTTTTTTATAGAGTAATAAGTCAGTTATAAGGATTAAACAACCTTATGGCTGACTTTACTTTTTTGAATAGATGTATATCACTAAATTAGACAACTGGCATATATTATATTATAGTATAGATCCATCTCAAAAAACAAAGGAGGAAAATCTAATGTGTAGAAGTAGATGTTCATTATTTAGTATATTCTGTTTCGAATGTTGTAGGTGCCATAGACGTCGTCATAGACGTCACCATAGATGTTGTTAGTTATTTATTGAATATTAAAGTTCAAAATAATAATTAATATTGAATATGGCAAGTGATTTTTGACACATCAAAAATCACTTGCTTTTATAATAGAATGAAACGTATACAGACCCGGGCGTGTTGCTAGGCGATACTTAAAGAATTTAAGGTGAAAATTAAAGGATTTGTTATATATTTGAAGATAATCACATATGAAAAGAAATTACTCTATGTTTAAAAGTGGTAATATATCAAATATCAGCAGTGACTGGAAAGTAATTGAAGCTGATGATTTTAGTATTTTTATATTTGCAGGTGTGGCGGAACTGGCAGACGCACTAGACTTAGGATCTAGCGCCTTAGGCATGCAGGTTCAATTCCTGTCACCTGCACCAATTAAAAATTATAAAAATGAACTTCTGAACAGAGTTCAGAAGGATTAAAACATAACAAAATTATAAATTTTGGTGTTTTATATCTCTGCGGGGGTGGCTCAGTGGTAGAGCGTCACCTTGCCAAGGTGAACGTCGCGGGTTCGAATCCCGTCCTCCGCTCCAATAAAAAATGAAACTCCTCAATGAATTGAGGAGGATTAAAACATAACAAAATCATAGATTTTGATGTTTTATATATGCGGGTGTAACTCAATGGTAGAGTGCTAGCTTCCCAAGCTAGTTACGAGGGTTCGATTCCCTTCACCCGCTCCATAATGAAATCAAAGGCCGTGCTGGTTTAACTAGCACGGCCTTTGAAGTTAGCTATTTTTATCCTTTTCAAATTTTTATTGACAATGCATATTTTATGATGATATTACAAAATATTTGATTTTCTAGCTGTTATAGAACACTTGGAATAAGTATAAATATACAGTATTATGGTATATAACAGTATTTTAAGCAAAAATATGATAATAAATTTTAAAAAGATGGGTTATTATAATGGCAAAACAAAATTGTTGGGAATTTAAAAAATGTGGTAGACAAGCAGGAGGAGAAAAAGTAAAAGAACTTGGAGTGTGTCCTGCAGCAAATAATACATCTACTAACAAAATTAACAATGGAACTAATGGGGGAAGAATTTGTTGGGCAATTGCAGGTACTTTGTGTGGTGGTAAAGTTCAAGGTTCATTTGCGGACAAGCAACTTTCATGTATGAGTTGTGATTTTTTTAAAAAGGTAAAAAATGAAGAGTCTGATGAATTTGAATCAATGCCTGATTAGAAATATATATATTTTAAAATTATCTGCAGGTTTAAATTTTAATCTTAATCTTAATATCTATTAATTGGTTAAAATTTAAACCTATTTTTAATAAATATTAAAGTTAAAATTTATTAAAAAACATTTTATAATAACCTACTCAAATACTTTCTTTGGAGGATAGGTATGCTAAAAAATAAGAAAATAAAATTAGTTTTTTCTATATTAATTTTAATTATTGCAATCGTTATATTATATAAAATACTTAAAACAACCTATTTTATTCAGTTATTTTTTGGGTTATCTGTAGGATCTATAGTAATATTTATAAATTGGTCATTAAATAGAAAAAAAGTGGCTCAAATAAATAATATAATTGCTATTATTGAAGAAATACATAAAACATGGAAGCTCAATTATAGAAGATGTTTATGGTAAACTTCAAAGTATTACAGAAGGCGTAACTAATATTGATTTTAGAATACAAAATGTTTCTGGAAGTATTCAAGAACAAAGTGCTTCTAATGAAGAGCTTTCACTGGCAATGGAAAATATAAATAATAGTAATATTGAAATTGTTAATTCAATACAGCAGGTAGCAGATAATATTGCAATTCAATCTAAAACAATTTCTAAATTAAGTAATACATCTTTTGAACTAAATGAATCATCAGAAGAGTTGTATAAAGTAGTAAGTGAAGGATTAAATAAAAAAACAGAAGAATAAATCCGAAAAAGATTTCTATAAAAAGAAGTCTCTGTCTTAATAAGATGGAGACTTCTTTTTATACAAAATTAATAGAAAGTAAGTTTAACTAATACTATAAAATTAAATTAAAAAATATATAAATGAAGCTTCTTAAGAATTTAAAAACTCAGGAAGTTTTTATTTTTGATGAAACAAACCAGCCTGTTTAGGTTATAATTTAAGTATTGTAAATTGATAAACTATATGATAACTAAAAAGTTACAAATGAGAATAGAATATGATTATAGGAAAGGATGTTGTAAACTATGAAAAGCCATGGCTGTACTCTTGATTGTTTTGGATGCTGTAAACTAAATGTATATATTGCAGATAACCAGGTAGTAAAAATAGAAGCTGATAAAAATCATCCTTACACAAAAGGTATAATGTGTGAAAAAGGAAAAAGTCATCTTAAAAGATTGAATGATAAAGATAGGTTATATTCCCCAATGAAAAAAGAAGATGGAAAATGGACAAATATAAGCTTTGAAGAAGCTATAGATATAATTGCAGATAAATTAAATTATTATAAAGAAAAGTATTCTTCAAACGCTGTAATGCATTATAGTGAATCTGGTTCAGGTTCTATACTAAAAGGAATAGAAGACATATTTTTTAGCTTCTATGGAGGTATAACTAAAGCGGATGGTGGAACTTGCTGGAGTGCAGGTACTAAAGCTCAAAAATATGATTTCGGATACAACAAGTCCCACTTCATAGATGATGTTTTAAACGCAAAAAATATAATACTTTGGAGTAAAAATCCAGCAAATTCCCAAATACAGTTGTTTCACAGGATAAAAAAGGCAAAGGAAAAAGGTGCAAAAGTAATAGTAATAGATCCTATTTGTACTGACACTACCAATATTGCCGATATTCATATAAAGATAAACCCATCTGCAGATGCTGCCCTTGCTATGGCAATGGCAAAAATAATAATAGAAGAAAATTTGCAGGATACAGAATTTATAAAAGAAAATGTAATAGGTTTTGAAGAGTACAATACTTATCTAGATACTTTAGATATAAATTATTTATGTGATGAATGTGGAGTGGATATTAATACAATAAAAGAACTCACTTATCTTTATGCCAAAGAAAAATACAGTACTATATACATAGGATATGGAGTTCAAAGATATAAAAATGGAGGCAACACAATAAGGGCAATAGATGCTTTAGGTGCTATAACTGGAAGTATAGGGAAAAAAGGTGGAGGAGTAAATTATTCCAATAAAGTATACCCTAACGTATTAAATTTAGATCCTTATCACAGTTATGTATATGCATCCAAAGAAAGATATTTTGATTTGAATCAATTCCCTGAGTATGCAAAAGATAATATAAAGGCTATATTCATAAGTAAAGCAAATCCTCTTAATCAATGGCCTAATTTAAATGAATTTACAAAGGCTTTTAAAAGTATAGAATTTAAGGTGTGCATAGATATGTTTTTTACTGATACATCAAAACATTGTGATTTGATTATCCCATGTACAAATACCTTAGAAAGTGAGGACTTACTATATTCATCTATGAGTAATCCATATATAATATATAACGAAAAATGCATTGAACCAAAGCATAAATTAATGGATGAATATTATTTTTTCAGAGAACTTGCAAGGAAAATGGAAATTAAAAATTATCCTTATGTATCTAAGAAAGAATATTTAACACAAATTATAAAACCTTTAGATGAGAAAGGAATAACTCTTGAAAAAATAAAAAATGAATATGTAACTATACAGGAAAATGATATTGCTTGGAAGAATTTAATATTTGATACACCATCAAAGAAAATAGAGATATATTCTGAAAGTGCAAAAAATGATAACTTAAGTCCAATACCGGTTTATATTAATGAAAAAAGTTCTAAGCTTAGACTTGTAACTACCCATCCTAAAAGATCACTTATGTCTCAAAGCTTTAAGGATGTAGATAAAATGGCTGTAGCCTATGTAAGTAAAAGCATTTCACAAAAGTATAATCTACACAATGAAGATGTTATTACATTAAAGTCTGATTGTGGAGAAATAGATGTACAGATAAATATAACTGATAAAGTGTTGGACAATATAGTTCATATGGAGGTAGGTTGGTGGGAAAAAAGTTCAAATCCAAACTTCTTAACTAAAAATGAAGTTTCTGATATGGGCAAGCAAATAGCTTATTATGATACTTTTGTAGAAATAAAAAATAAGCTTATATAGTGTTCTAAAATTGAACGATATGCTATTTTTTTGAACAGTAAGTATATATGATTTTGTTCGGATATAGAACGTTAATACTTTTTTTAAAACATTATAGACTAGGAATAAAGCTTTGATTTTAGTAGATTGAGTATATTATTAAGTATGTTAGGATTTCTGGCATAAATTATGCTCTAATATGTAATAACATACCTTAAATAGAAGTAGACTAAAGCTACGGCTTATAGAATTAAGGAGTGAGAGAGAAATTAATAGTGAAAATGTAAAATTGGATATTGTGGTATCTAATGAAGTTAAAGACTTAATGAAAAATAGATGGATTTTGCTTCAGGATGTAGAAGAAGTTATAGAAAATGCGGAAGCTTCTAAAGAAAAATTTACAAATCCTGAAAATGGACATTGGTTAGCTAGAAAAATATTGCCTAATGTGACCTATTGGGTGGAATATGAAAAAAAAGAAGAAAGTTATATAGTATATAATGCCTATAGTCATAGAATGGAAGTTATGGAGGAATAAAAATGAGAATTAATAGTGAAGAAAAGAACCCGTGGCTCTGTTCAAAATGCGGAATAGAATTAGAAAAAAAGTTGGTAAAAGTAAAGTATCTTAGTGGTAACTTTGAAGTAGAACTAATGAAATGTCCTAAATGTAATATGGTACTTATAACAGAAGAATTAGCTTTAGGTAAAATGCTTGAAGTGGAAAAAGGATTAGAGGACAAATAGTATGAGTTTAAATAATGCTTATGAAAGTAAGGATATGACTTGTGTTTTAGGAGATACTTTAAGACCAGGAGGCTTTGAACTTACAGATAAAGGAGTAGAATTTTGTAGCTTTTCAGAAGGAAATAAGATTTTAGATATAGGTTGTGGAAGAGGATCTACAGTAGAATATTTAGAACAGAAATTTTTATTAAATTCTTTTGGAATAGATCCTTCTAAAGTATTGCTTAAGGAAGGGAAAAGTAAAAATCCTAAACTGAAAATAGAAGAAGGTATAGGTGAAGATATTCCATTTGAAAATGAAAGTATGGACGGAGTTTTTGCAGAATGCACTTTATCTTTAATGGAAGTAGAAAAAACTATTAAAGAAGTTTATAGAGTATTAAAAAAACAGGGATTTTTTATTATAACAGATGTATATGCTAAAAATCCTGAATATGTAAAATTGCTGGATGAGTTTTCATTTAACAGCTGTATGAGAGGCTTACATGATTTAGAAAAATTAAAAAATAAACTAGAAGATTTAGGTTTTAAAATTGTGCTATTTGAAGATTATACAGATTTGCTTAAACAACTTATGGTGAAAATTATTTTTTCTTATGGTTCTATGAATGTATTTTGGAGTAAAGCTGCATCCTGTAGTACTAACTGTTTACAATTTCAAGAAGTATTATCTAAATGTAAAGTAGGGTACTTTCTACTTATAGCAAAAAAAGGGATTGAATAACTATGAATGATACACTTATGAAAAGTTATAAAAAAGTTCAAGAAATTTTATTTAAATATGAATATAAGTTTGGGGAAAGAGAGTAGTTATGGAGGAAGAAAAAGTGTTTTTTGAAACAGAAAGCATATGCCCAGTGTGTTTTAAAAAGATATCTGCAAAAAAAGTTAAATATAATGATGAAATATATTTGGAAAAGCATTGTTTAGAGCATGGAAGTTTTAAAACTCTAATATGGGATGGCGAACCTGCTATGGAAAGCTGGATAAGAAAAAAAATACCAGCTTTTCCAAAAGAACCACATACAAAGGTTGAAAAAGGATGTCCTTTTGACTGTGGTTTATGTGAAGAACACAGGCAGCATACTTGCACTGCTTTAATAGAAGTTACTCAAAGATGTAATTTAAAGTGCAAATTTTGTTTTGCTAGTGCTGGAAACAATAGCAAAGACATAGACATAGAAGACATAAGATTTCTATATAATAGTGTTTTAAAGGCAAGTGGGAATTGTAATATTCAGATATCAGGGGGAGAACCTACAGTAAGAGACGATCTACCAGCTATAATTAAGTTAGGTGTTGATTTAGGTTTTAAGTTTATACAGGTTAATACAAATGGTATACGTATAGCTGAAGATTTAAATTATGTAAGAAAACTTAAAGAAGCAGGTTTAAACTCTATTTTTCTTCAGTTTGATGGTACAGCAGATGAAATATATATGAAATTAAGAGGCACAGATTTACTGGATTATAAAATAAAAGCTATAGAAAATTGTAAAAAATGTAATATAGGAGTGGTTTTAGTTCCAACATTAGTAGCTGATGTTAATTTAAATGATATAGGTAATATTATAGATTTTGCATTAGAAAGAGTTCCTACAGTGAGAGGAGTCCATTTTCAACCAGTAAGTTATTTTGGAAGATTTCCAAGCTCACCAGATAACCTTAAGAGAATAACTATTCCAAAAATATTGAGGCTTATTGAAGAACAGACTAGGGGAATGATAAAAAAAGAAAGTTTTAAACCACCAGGTTGTGAAAATTCCTTTTGCTCTTTTCACGGAAATTTTATCTATAAAGGAAAAGGAGAATTGATAACTATAACAAGCAATAAGAGCAGCTGTTGCGGAACAATTGAGAAAGCAGAAATAGGAGCTGAAAAGTCTAAAAATTTTACAGCTCGAAATTGGAATGGTATAAAAGCAAATAGTAAGGTAGTAAGACTAAGTGAAGGAAAAGCTATGAGCTGGGATGACATAATATATAACATAAGAAATTTTTCTTTTAGTATTTCTGGAATGGCATTTCAAGATGCATGGAATTTTGATATAGAAAGATTAAAAGATTGTTGTATCCATACAGTTAGTCCGGAAGGTAAGCTAATTCCTTTCTGTGCTTATAATGTTACGGATTGTAATGGAAACTATATGTACAGAAAAATATAGATTAGAGTGAGGTGAATTTATTGAAAAAGACACCGCTAGAAGGATGGATATTAGAGAAAATAGAATATAATTTAAAGGAAAGAAGAAAAGAAGATTTAATAGAATATATAGAAAAGTATCAGTTGAAAAAGCTAAAAGAAAATATAGATTATGTAAAGAAAAATAGTGCTTTTTATAGGGAATATTTAAAGGAAGTATGTTCAGAGGAAATAAAATCTTTTAAAAATTTCGCAAAAGTTCCTTTTACAACCTCTCAGCATATAAAAGATAATTCTTCTCATTTTTTATGTGTTTCACAGCAGCATATTAGTAGAATTGTGTCCTTGGATACTTCTGGTACCTCTGGCAATCCAAAGAGAATATATTTTACAGAAGAGGATCAAGAGCTTACTGTGGACTTTTTCCAAAATGGAATGACTTGTTTAGTAGAACAAGGAGATAGGGTTTTAATTTTACTTCCAGGGCACACCCCAGGAAGTGTAGGTGACTTGCTAAAAAGAGGACTAGAGAGAATAAAAGTAGAAGCACATATATATGGTGTAATTAAAGATTTTGAGGAAGTATGTGAAGTTATAAAAGAGAAAAATATAAATTGCATTGTAGGTATACCTATTCAAGTACTTTCTTTAAAAAGAAAATTTAATGAAACCTTTGAAAAGTATATAAAAACAATATTATTAAGCACAGATTATGTGCCTGAAACTATTATAAGAGAATTGACTTCAAAGCAATGTAAGGTCTTTACACATTATGGTATGACTGAAATGGGCTTAGGTGGAGGCGTAGAGTGTGAAGAATTAAATGGATATCATATGAGAGAAGCGGATTTGTATTTTGAAATTATAAATCCTAAAACAGGAGAAGTGCTTAAAGATGGCCAGTATGGAGAAATAGTATTCACCACTCTTACTAGAAAGGGTATGCCTCTTATAAGATATAGAACTGGGGATATAGGAAGATTTATAGATAAACCATGTAAATGTGGTACAGTTCTTAAAACCATGGAAAGAGTTTTAGGTAGAATTGAAAATAGTATAAATTTATTTGAAGATAAATTTTTAAATATGAGAGATTTAGATGAGGTAATTTTAAAAAGAAAAGAAATAGTAAATTATAAAGTAGATGTAGTTAGAAATACTAAAAAAGATTATTATAGTATAATAATAAAACTGGAAATAAATAAAGAGATTTTTGAGGAAATAAAAGTATATTTAAATAAAGATTTGTATGAAATTCCCATTATTTGTGAAGGAATAAAAAGAGGAATATTAAAGCTAATATTTGAAGAAAGTGAAGAGGAAATAGTCACAGGAAATGGAACAGTAAAAAGAAAGATAAAAGTTACATAAAAATAAGAGGAGGGCCTAAAAATGAAAAGTGGTATAAAGTTTTCAGCTATTATAATTGCAGCTGGCTATTCTTCTCGTATGGGAAATTTTAAGCCCTTGTTACAATTTGGAGAAAAAACTGCTTTAGAATTATTGGTTGAAACTTATATACAATGTGGGATTAATAATATTGTAGTGGTTTTAGGATACAAATCAGAAGATGTTATGAAAAAATTAAGCCATCTTAAGGTACAATGGGTAGTTAATAAAAATTTTGAGGTTGGTATGTACAGTTCAATAAAAGCGGGAGTTATGAAAATACAGGATGATTCTAAAGGATTCTTTTTAAATCCAGTAGATGTTCCTCTTATAAAGACAAGCACTATAGAAAGTTTAAAGTTAGAATATTCAAAAGGAAAAAAAGATATAATATATCCTGTGTTTAATGGAAAAAGAGGTCATCCTCCTCTTATTTCGAGTGTATACATGAAATATATACAGGAGGATGTGTCCAACAATGGGCTTAAAAATTTATTAGGTTCATATGCGGAAAGGGCTGCAGAAGTAGATGTAATTGACTGGGGAATTATAAAAGATATGGATACACCGTCAGATTATGAAGAACTAAAAGAATATTTTAATTTAAGATATGTCCCAAGTACAGATGAATGCTCTGCTATCTGGAATAAATATGAATTACCCCTAGATATAATTGAACATTGCAAGGCTGTGGCTGATGTAGCCTGCAATATTGGGAAAACCCTATTGAAAAAAGGATATAGTATAGATTTAAATAAAATAAAATCCGCAGCACTTTTACATGATATAGGAAGAATTGAAAAAGATCATGCCAAAGTAGGTGCAAAAATACTTAGGAGCTTGGAATATAATGACATTGCAGACATTGTAGAGGAGCATATGGACATAAATTTAAATATGCAATATAGCGATATTACAGAAAAAGAGATTGTATATTTAGCTGATAAGCTCGTTTTAGATAAAAATATTGTATCTTTGGAAAAAAGATTTAAAAAGTCATTAGATAAATATGGAAATAATCCAGAAGTATTAAGAAAAATAAAGTTAAGATTTGAAAATTGTAAAGTTATTATAGATAAAATTATAAATACCACAGGAGAAGAGTTTCACTATGAAGTGGAAACTTGAATCAGATGGGGTTTCAAACCCCACCTGATTCTTAGTTGAACGAATCCAGGGACGTAGCCGCTCTTTACTCCCTCTTTGAGAGGGAGTATTAGAGCGGGTAGTCATCGGATAAATAGAAAAAATATATGAGATAGTATAAATTAAATGATTTTATAAAAGACTGGATATTGCTTTTTATGCATAAATAATAGGAAAAGGCTGCTTATACAACTTCCCCTAAAGCAAGGTTAATAATTAGACATATTGATATAACTAATATATAATTAAAACATTAGTGGGTGTTAAAACCTAAAGTAATATCTATAATAATATTTTTTTTCTTAGGGGAGGGGATGAGTTTGTTTAGTAAAATTCTTTTAGTTGATAGAGATGTTTTTGAAATAGAAAAATCTGTATCAGTTTTAAAAAAGAATTATGATGTAATTACTGCTACTAATGTAGAAGATGCTTTTCAATTAATGCAACATGAAAATATAAATATGATTTTTGCTGATTTCAAAATGATTATGCCAGATGGAAAAAGTCTTTTATTGAAAGTAAAGGAAAAATTTCCTGATGTTATAAGAATAATATTAGGTGGAAAAGAAGAAGATTCAGTAATATTTGACGCAATTCAAAAAAATATTGCTAAAACATGTATTTTAAAACCTTGGAATCAAAATATTCTATTACTTTCTAATAAGATTTTTGAAACAGAAGAAAGACTTAAGAAATCAGATCTTTTTTCTTATATTGTAAACTTAAATGAGCTTCCTACCATTCGTGCTAGCTATCAAAAAATAATACAGTTAATTGATAATGATGGTGAAATGCAAGATATTGCAGATGCTATTGGAAGTGACCCGTCAATGGCAGCAAAGCTGCTTCGTGTTGCAAATTCCACTTATTATGGAGTGAAAACAAATTCTATAAAACAAGCAGTTACTTATTTAGGAATGAAAAATATTCGCGATTTGGTGCTATCTACATCAATTTTCGATATGTTCAATAGCAAAGATGTGCCTGAAAGAATATTTCAGCCTTTATGGCAGCAATCTTTTACCTGTAGCAAGATTGTAAGTGCAACCTATAAAATGTTAGGTAAAAGTGCCCCAGCTCATGCATCATTAGCTGGTCTCTTAATTAACATAGGAAGTATATTCTTGTTAAAACGATTTGACAAAAGATATATGAACATAATTCAAGAGATAAAACAATTAAATCGAGAAAAAAGTGAAGTAACTATTGAAAATCTAGAAATTGAAGCATTTGGCTCAACTCATTCTCAAGTAGGAGGATATCTATTGAATTGGTGGGAAATTCCTTATCCAATTGTAGAAGCTACAATCTATCATCATAATCCATTTAATAAAAATGTAATTGATAAAGAGCTACTTAGCATAACACATATTGCCGAACACTATTCAGCAAAAGTAATTTATTTGGATAGTAGCATAAATGATGTTGACGAATGTTTTAAATACCTGTGCATTGAAAAAAGTAAATTTGAAAGAAAAATTGACGAACTGTTAATATATTAATATTAGCATATTAAAACTACCTTAGAAAAGGTAGTTTTTGTTATTTGTTCAAGTAAGGAACTAAATGTTTTCTTTAGAATAAACATATATTTTGAAGGGAGTTAACTATGCCTATTTTTAGATTAAGTGATGATTTAATATTTCCTCATCCCTCGCTTGCAGAGGAAGATGGACTTTTAGCAATAGATGGTGACCTGTCTACTGAGAGATTAATGCTTGCTTATTGCAATGGAATATTCCCATGGTTTTCAGAGGATGAGCCTATACTTTGGTGGTCTCCTGATCCGAGATTTATTCTTTATCCAAAGGATATCAAGGTTTCTCATTCTATGAAAAAGTTGCTTAAAAAGAATGTATATAGAATTTCATTTGATACTTGTTTTAGGGATGTTGTATCAAATTGTGGTAATGTAAGAAAAGAAAGTGGTACATGGATTACTAATGGTATGCTAGAAGCCTATTGTAAGCTTCATGAACTTGGTCATGCACATTCTGTGGAAGCTTGGTATGAAGACAAATTAGTTGGTGGATTATATGGCATAAGTATTGGGAAATGCTTTTTCGGTGAATCAATGTTTTCAACTATGAGTAATGCCTCTAAGGCAGCTTTTATTACTCTATGCAAGAAATTAGAAGAACAAAATTATATTATGATAGACTGCCAGGTTTATACTGAACATCTTGAAAGTTTAGGAGCAGTAAATATTTCAAGAAAGGAATTTTTAGAGCTTCTAGAAAAAGGAATTTCAAGCACAATTTCAGGAAGTTTCTATGGTTGACTTTAAAAAAATA
>Ga0183101_1000282_pt2 | contig 27195 bp, 27 predicted proteins | sample Biomet3_FD_127790 | JGI IMG/M metagenome (GOLD analysis project Ga0183101, IMG submission 127790) | Microbial communities from bioreactor (seeded with sewage sludge) at LBNL, California, USA - Biofuel metagenome 3 | ecosystem: Engineered > Bioreactor > Anaerobic > Unclassified ...
CGGAAGGGAATCGATATAATGGGTGCAGATGCCAGAAAGACTGGCTCAAACAATAAGGAGAAAAAGCAATGACATTTCCAAAGAATTTCTTATGGGGCGGCGCAACTGCAGCCAATCAGTTTGAAGGTGGATGGAATGAAGATGGAAAGGGTGCTTCGGTACCGGATCACATCAAAGGCGGTACGGTAAGTACACCGCGTTTATGGACAAAGGAAATCCACGAGAATGAATATTATCCTTCCCATGAAGCTGTTGATTTCTACCATCACTACAAAGAAGACATTGCCTTATATGGTGAAATGGGATTCAAGTGCTTCCGTTTATCCATCAACTGGTCAAGAATCTATCCTACCGGAATGGAAACAGAACCAAACAAGAAGGGCCTGGAGTTCTATCATAATGTTTTCCAGGAATGTAAAAAGTATGGCATTGAACCATTAGTCACAATCTCTCACTATGAACTGCCTTGGGGATTAAGTGAGAAGTACAATGGCTGGACAGGCAGAGAAGTCATTGACTGTTTCTTACGTTACTGCAAGACATTGTTTACGGAGTATAAGGATGAAGTAAAGTACTGGCTGACTTTCAATGAGATCAACTGCGGTGCATTATCCTTTGGCCGTATCATGGGCTTAGGCATGACCGGTGAAGATGGCAAGCCAATGTTCAAGGAACATGAAACAGCAGAAGAAATGTCTGACCGCTTTACTGCACTGCATAATCAGTTTGTGGCCAGTGCAAAGGCAGTCAAGATGGGCCATGAGATCAATCCGGAATTCAAGATCGGCTTAATGATTGCCGGTATGATGGTCTATCCATATACACCTAATCCAAAGGATGTCAAAGCAGCCCAGGACAAGATGAATATGTCCAACTGGTACTGCGGCGATGTACAGGTCAGAGGTCATTATCCTTACTACGCAAAGAGATTCTTCAAGGATCATAATATTACCGTACGTATGGAACCAGGCGATGAAGAAATCTTAAAAGAAGGTACAGTGGATTTCTATTCCTTCTCTTACTACATGTCTTCTACGGAATCTGTAGATCCTTCCATTATTGAAAAAGCCGGCGGTAATTTGATCACTGGCATGAAGAATCCATATCTGAAAGCTTCTGACTGGGGCTGGCAGATTGATCCAGAAGGATTACGTATTTATCTGAATGAAGTCTATGGCCGTTATGAGATTCCTGTCATGGTCGTTGAGAATGGCTTAGGTGCCAATGATGAAAGAAGTGCTGATGGCAAGTTCCATGATTCCTATCGCATTGATTATTTAAGAGATCATATCAAGGCGATGGCACAGGCAGTGGAAGATGGTGTTGATCTGATGGGCTATACGATGTGGGGATGCACCGACTTAGTTTCTGCTTCCACTGGGGAAATGAAGAAACGGTATGGCTTTGTCTATGTCGATAAAGACAATGATGGAAACGGTGATCTGCACAGAGAAAGAAAAGATTCTTTCTATTGGTTCCAGAAGGTATGCAAGACCAACGGTGAAGATCTAGATTAATTGTAGGGCAGGAAAGATTCCTGCCTTTTTTTATTCCATCTAAGTATAATGAAAGAAACAAGAGGACACAGCGATGCCATTGATCATTCAAAAAAATAATATTGTCAAAATGAAAGTCGATGCGATTGTCAATGCGGCCAATACGAGTCTGTTAGGCGGCGGTGGTGTAGATGGTGCCATCCATCGTGCAGCAGGACCGCAGCTGTTGGAAGAATGCCGCACGTTACACGGATGCCGCACGGGCGAGGCCAAGATCACCAAAGGGTACGATTTACCATGCAGGTATGTCATTCATACGGTTGGACCAATCTATCAAGACGGCAGACATGGCGAAGAAGAACTGCTGCGTTCCTGCTACAAGAACGCATTGAAGGTAGCGGCAGAGAATCACTGTGCTTCGGTGGCCTTCCCACTGATTTCGGCGGGAGTCTATGGGTATCCAAAGGAGGAAGCTCTGCAGGTCGCAAAGGATACCATCAATGAATTTCTGAAGGATCATGCGATGACAGTATATATTGTTTTGTATGAACCTTCTTCGCATTAGAACATATCTATGGATATGTTCTTTTTTCTTGAAAGCGTTTTCGTTTCAAAAAGATATTGACAGGAAAAACGTCCGTGCTATTATCTTTAATGCGTAAAGAAAACAAATCAGATTTCCAACGAAATCTGAGTGTAAATATACGCATAAATTGACTGCTGTTACAGCAGTCAAGCGATATACAACGACAAATCGATCTGGTAACAGATCGAGCGTAATATATCAACGTCGAGGCTAAGATGTCTCGTTTTTTTATACCTAACAGAAAAAGGACTTGCGTCCTTTTTTAATATCCTGCTTTTTTATCAACGACATGTTCGAGTGGTTCCCGCTGCAGATAATGATTTAAGTTGTCATGGAAGATCTGCAGAACTTTATCGTAGGTAACAGCCGCATTGAAACGTCCGGAGATATGCGGAGTAAGATAGACATTCTTGATCTGCCATAATTTCTGGTTCTTCTGCAATGGTTCCCATTCGGTGACATCCAGCGATACTCCGCCAAGATAGCCTTCTTCCATAACGCGGATCAAAGCATTGGTCTCAATGGCAGAACCTCTGCCGACATTGATCAGCAGGGTACCTTTCTTCATACGATGTAATCGTGCTTCATCAAAAAGATGAATGGTCTCTTTGGTCTCCGGCAGGGACAGGGCAACAATATCTGCTTTACCTAAGTATTCATCCAGAGCATCCATGGTGCCTAGTTCTTTCAAGTAGGCTGGCTTTTCATGGACAGTATGCCGGATGCCGTATACTTCCGCCCCAAGGGCATGCATCTTGCGGGCAAAGGCAGAACCGATGTCTCCCATGCCAACGGAAAGAACGGTGCTTGTTGAGATGGTATGAACGGAACCGAGATTGATCCAGGCATGTTCCTGCTGCAGATCATAGTAATGATACAGATTCTTCTGCATTGCTAAGACGGTCCCCAGCATATGTTCTGAGATGGCTTCCCCATATGCACCGCTGGCATTGGTCAATTGAACGGAATCCTTCAACTGGGCATATTCGCCAACGCCGGCACTGTCCAGCTGCACCCAGGCAAGGGATGGCATCTGGGTCAGCAGAGAATAGGGAAGATTGCCTAAGACAACTTCCGTATCTGTTAGATCTTCTGCAGTGATTTCTTCTTTTTTTCGATAGACGATTTCCACATTCGGGAAGACAAAATCTTTTTTCTTTTCTTCGGGAAGCGGTGTAACAAATAATACTTTCATAAAGATCTCCTATTTCTCTATTTTACCATTCCTGTTCAAAATAGGCGGTTTCTGACTTTTGTCTACTTTTCATGCGAAAAAATAAGACTTAATATAATAGAAGTAGAAAAGAGGGTTTCCTATGTTGAAACAAGTGAAGTGGGGCTCCGTCGCAGCCTCTGCGGCATTGATTATCATTGGTGTCTTAATGATCATTTATCCGAATATCAGTGTGACGGTCGTAGCACGCATCATCGGCATTGGCTTTATCGCCTTTGGCCTGATCAATATCATTGCGTACTTCTTACTGGACATCAACGATATCCTTCACCGGAATGATTTCGTGTACGGTTTGATGGCATTGATCTTTGGTATCGCAATTATTGTGAAGCAGGATCTGATTCTGGATCTGATTCCGGTCATCCTGGGTCTCGTCATCATGACCAGCGGCTTTGCGAAACTGCAGAATGCGGTCATCTCCAGAAGAATCGGTTATACCAATTCGATGATCTATGTGATCCTGGCTTTGGTATCCATTATCTTAGGCATTGTGGTCATCTTCTTCCTCAGCGGAGAGAACATGGCAAACATCCTGTTCATCGTGATTGGTGCCGGCTTGATCTACTGCGGTGCATCCGATCTGTTCGCTAATTTCTTCTTGGCAGCCAAGTTCAACCAGTTCGTCAAGAACTTTGAAACAGCGAAGAAAGAGGCAGAGGGAAAGGTCATTGATGCAGAGACCAGCAATGAAAAACCAGTAGAAAGCACCGAAAATACCGAAAATAAGCAATAATTTCTTGAAAACCTCTAAAATTGTGACATTTTTGTGACTTTTGGCCTGCTATAACTTGAGCAGGATAAAGGCCATGAATATACTCGTTGTGGATGATGATCTGGTTTCTTTGCAGAGCGTCGTCGAAAAAGTGAGAGCGAACGTAGAACTGAGTGATCACGTCTACGGCTTTACGAGTCCGGAACGGATGCTTGAACATGCGCAGGGACATCTTTGTGATGTGGTCTTTCTCAAGATTGAACTACCAAATATCAGCGGCTTAGAAGTTGCCCGCCGCTTGAAACAGATCCAACCGAAGGTCAATGTCATCTTTGAAAGCAATACCGACTGTTATATGCGCAATGCGTTTGACTTACGGTGCAGCGGATATCTGATGGAGCCAATCCAAACAAGCGATATTCAAGGAGAGCTTCAGAATCTCCGATTCTCACAAGCATAAGAAAAGCCAGGGAACATTCCTTGGCTTTTTTCGTACTTACTTTTTACGTCCGGCTTTGATCAGTTTATTCATGTGATTCGAATTCACAATTTCATAGTCGGTACGGAAACCGGCAGTTTCATGAAGACGGTCGGTGATATCCGTTCTTGTATACAGTGGAATATAACCTTCACTGTGGATCTTCATGAAGTTCATCGAACGCAGGGTCTGGACACATTCATTGATATGGTCACCCAGATCGACCTTCCGCAATAATGCGGAATAGACCGTCAAGGCACTGTAACAGGTAATGAAATGTGCATCAATCTGTTCTGCGTCTGTTAATGTGCTTCCTTTTTCCGGAACTTCCATGGATAAAATACGGAAGTAATCATGAACGTTCTGACGTAAGACGGCAATACTGACGATCTTCTTGACCGGGTACTGCAGGTTGGTGACATATGCCTGGATACCAACCGCGCCTGCTTTGGTGTTGAGGTCGACTTCGGCCGCTGCACTTTCTGGCGTTGGTGTTGCCTTTTGGAATGTTAAGTAGATTTCATGCTGAAGACGGGTTGCCTCGACCTTTGCCTCAGAATAGGTAATGATCGTACGCAGGGAACCAATCGATAATTCTTTGTAGTAGTAACGGGATGGATTCTTGATTTCATCGTCCAGACGGAGCTGATCGATGTTGTAGATCTCGCCGCTGTCGGAACGGATCCAGCCATCCGGATCTAATGCTGCACTCTTTTCTTCTTCATGAAGCTGATCGAAGGAAAGGGTCATGATGTAGCTGTTCTTGATGCCCCAGTCTTTGAATTCCTTGGATGCACCAGAAACGATGCCGCCATCGGAAGTCGTGACCGTATGGGAGCCATGATACACTTCCTTGATCTTCTGCTCTGTCTCACTGATTGGCTGTGCCTTGACATGTTCAGGGTTGCAGCGATAGGTCAACGGCATCATGCTGCCGTCAAAGTACAGTTCCATTGGAATGATTGGAACGCTCTTGTTCTGATGACGTGAACTTGTCTCGTATAAGCAGATGGTCGCATCATAGAACAGCTGATCCGTATTGATTCCGTATAAACGTTTGGTATTCTCGTAAAGCTTATTCTTGATATAGTCTTTCTCGTTGGCAAGGACCTTCAACGCTTTGGTGACCTGCTTTGGTGTAAAGTCTGGTGGTTCAATAAACAGATTTGCACTGTCGTAATAAGAAAGCTGTGTGGATGGATAAATGATCCGGCTGTAGATCAAACGGGACAAAACCGCATCCAGATTGAAATCCAATTTATGCTTCCGCTTCAGATCTACGCAGATTTCGTGAAAACCGAGACCGGAATAGAATTGCTGCAGAAAAAGATAACCGCCGTTGAACGAACGCTGTTCATCTTTCTGGATCAGCTTGACCGGCGAATACTTCGCAGTGACTTCATTCTTGTCCTGCTTTTCTAACTTATTTAATTCTTCAATGTGATGTTTGGCCCATTCCACTGGGTCCTGGCCATTCAGCTTGGATTCTAATTCCTCGACCGTCCCGAGTTTTTCAACAATTTTTGTTGAATGGAATCCATTCTCATACGTCGACTTCAATACATAAAGAGACGTGGAGTTCTTAGACTTCGACATACCTAGATGCATATGAGTACCCCCTCGAATATTACTCTTAAATAATTATTACTCAATATTAGCTAAAAACACAAGCGAAATCGTTAAATTATCGCAAAATATCGCACTTGTGTTAACATTAAGATATGTTTGAAATGCAGATCTTCACCATAAAATCATTACATGTAGCATTTGAGATGTGGGGTGCACTTTTCTGCTTGATTGCCATGCTGTGCGTCTATTTCAGCTACATGGAATCAAAAGTTGAAAAATATCATCTATTAGGATTACTCCTGTTTGGTGGAATCCTTTTAATTAATGATTCGCTCGCTTGGTATTTCCGCGGAGTTCCGGGGAATACAGCAGCGTTCTGGGTATCGTTTGCCAACTTCATGACTTTCTTAATGGTCGATGTGATCCTGGCAGTGAGTACTTCGTATATAAACTATTTGATCTTCCGTGATCCGAAACATGCATATCATAACTGGCACTTTAATACCTGTCTTGTACTCATCACGATTGATATCTGTTTTCTGACACTGTCCTGTTTCTTTCATTGGTATTACTACATTGATGATCAGAACTTTTATCATCGTTCCTATTTGAGTTTCATGACACCGGTGCTGACTGCTTCGGTCTTGATTGTGAACTTCAGTCTTTTGCTGAAGTACCGGAAAAGTTTATCTAAGCGGATGTGGATCTGCTTATGTCTTTGTTTATTACTGCCGGTCTTAGGTGCCGCATATCAGTATTTCAATTATGGTGTATCATATGCCAATATTGCATTGACGATTGCGTTGATCAATTTGTTTGTCAATGTAATGGCGGAACAAGGTGAGATGCTGCGGAAAGATGTGGTAACACTGAATGATATGAAAGTACAGCTGCTGCTGTCGCAGATCGGGCCGCACTTTATTTACAATACATTAAGTACCATCAAGCATTTATGCCGCACCGATGAGAAGCAGGCAGAAAAAACAATTGATGATTTCTCGATGTATCTGCGTGGAAATCTGGATACGTTAAGCACTAGTGAAAATGTTCCGTTCACACAGGAGCTCGAACATGTGCAGGCATATCTGGCGGTCGAAAAACAGCGGTTTGGTGAACGGATCCAGACGGAGTATGAGATTGAAGAAAGTGATTTTGTCTTACCGACGCTGACCCTTCTGCCGATTGTAGAAAATGCGGTGAATCACGGCATCTGCACAAAAGAAGAGGGCGGCACATTGACAATCCATTCAGAAAAGAAGGACAATGCATATATCATTACAGTACAGGATGACGGAGTTGGTTTTCCTTTTGAAGAGATGAAAGAAAAACACAATGAAGATTACATCGTCATGACGAATATTCAGGAACGTTTGCACAGTGTGTGCGGCGGCAGCCTGGACGTGCATAGCATTGTAGGAACAGGAACGACGGTCACCATCCGCATTCCTGCAGAAAGAGGGGGCAGAGCATGAAAATCGTTGCGGTAGATGATGAACTGATGATGTTGGATGATCTGGTGGATGCCATCAAAAAGGCAAGACCGGATGCAGAAATCCATCCATTTCAGTTTCCAGGAAAGATGCTGGAATTCGTAAAGAGTACAGACCGTTTGGATGCCGCATTTCTTGACGTAGAAATGGGCACAATGAATGGCATTGATGCGGCCAAGGAAATCAAGAAGTATTTTCCGAAGGTCAACATCATCTTTGTGACAGGCTATGAGAAATACATGAAGGATGCCTTTGCCTTGCATTCCTCGGGATATGTCACGAAGCCAATTTCAGAAGAAGCCATCAAGCGGGAATTAGATAATCTGCGCAATCCAATGGAACATGAAAAGGCGGACGGTTTAGTTGCTCATTGTTTCGGTACATTTGAAATTACGATGAATGGCGAAACATTAAAGTTTGAGCGCAGCAAGACCAAAGAGATGCTTGCATACTTAGTTGACCGTCATGGTGCATCGGTGACGAGTGGAGAACTCTGTGCAGTGCTTTGGGAAGATAAAGAAGCAGATAAAGGAACGAACCATTATCTGCAGGTATTGAAGAAGGATCTCGTTGACAGTTTAAAAGCAGTCGGCAAAGAAGACTTCTTCCAGTTCTCACGGAATGAGTACCGCATTGATCCGCAGATGGTGCAGTGTGATTACTACGACTATCTGGATAATAAACCAGAAGGTGTCTGGTCCTACAATGGGGAATACATGACACAGTACAGCTGGGGCGAGAACCGCAACAGCTGGATCATGTACCGTAAGGCATAATCATATTCCTTGACATTGCAGAGCATCCGACTAGAATGGGTACTAATAAGAACGGTAAAGGAGGAAACGGGTATGACCAAGATGATGATGAATCCATGTTGCTGCTGTAAAGAGAATACCCGGAAGAGCCGTTAAGGGGATTGTTTTTACATGTTAACAATCTCAAGTTATTGGTAAGCAAATCCGGGTGAAATACCTGGATTTTTCTTTACCGTACTTAGAAAAGAAAATAAAATAGAAAAAGAGGAAAAATACATATGACAAGAATCAATACATCCATGGAACAACTGATCGGCGGTACACCATTATTAGAATTGACACACTTAGAAAAAGAATATGGTCTGAAGGCAAAGCTTGTCGCAAAGCTGGAATACCTGAACGCAACCGGATCGGTCAAGGATCGTATCGCAAAAGAAATGATTGAAGATGCGGAAGAAAAGGGCATTTTAAAAGAAGGCTCGGTCATCATTGAACCAACTTCCGGCAATACTGGAATTGGCTTAGCTGCGGTTGGTACAGCGAAAGGCTATCGTGTCATCATTGTGATGCCGGATACCATGTCGGTTGAAAGAAGAAAACTGATGAAGGCATATGGCGCAGAACTTGTTCTGAGTGAAGGTGCCAAGGGCATGAAGGGTGCGATTGCTAAGGCAGAGGAACTTGCCAAGGAAACACCAAACAGCTTTATTCCTGGTCAGTTTACCAACCCGGCAAACTGGAAAGCACATTATAAGACAACCGGACCAGAGATCTGGAACGATACCGAAGGACAGGTCGATGCATTTGTAGCTGGTGTCGGTACAGGCGGAACATTGACTGGTACAGGAAAATATCTGAAAGAAAAGAAGGCTGGTGTTAAAATAATAGCAGTGGAACCTGATACATCGGCAGTATTATCCGGAGAACCTGCTGGACCGCATAAGATCCAGGGCATTGGCGCCGGCTTTATTCCAGATGTATTAGACACCAAGATCTATGATGAGATCATCCGCGTCAAGAATGAAGATGCGTTTACATCTGGTGCTGAAATCGGCCATAAGGAAGGTGTGCTTGTAGGAATCTCTGCAGGAGCAGCCGTCTATGCCGGTATTCAGTTAGCGAAACGTCCAGAGTATGCAGGCAAGACCATTGTTGTCCTGCTGCCGGATTCTGGCGACCGCTACTTATCCACCGCACTATTTGGAGAATAACATGGAGAAATCACACAGTACACTTCTGCAGGAAATCAATCAAAGACGCGACCCCAATCTTGGCAGCTGCTGCCGGATCACAAATCGTACACGGATCGTATCGATCATCAAAGAGGTTCAGGTCATCCTGTTCCCGGGATACTACAACTATAATCAATTGAATGTAGAGACTGCCTTGGAACAATTGGATAAAGATCTGAAATTAGAGATTGATTCCACCCTATGCTTTGCGGGAAGAAATATGAATGCATCCCAGGAATTGACGGATGCCTTCCTGCAGACACTGCCGGAGATCATGCGGAAATTAAATACGGATATTCAAGCCATCTATGATGGCGATCCTGCCGCAAAGTCCAAAGCAGAAGTCATTCTGTGTTATCCAGGTTTCTATGCCATATCCATTTATCGAATTGCCCATGAACTCTATCGTTTAGGGGTGCCGAACATTCCCCGTATCATGACGGAGTATGCCCATGAAAAGACGGGCATTGATATCAATGCCGGTGCAGTCATTGGAGATTATTTCTGCATTGACCATGGTACAGGTATCGTCATTGGCGAAACGGCTATCTTAGGAAATCACTGCAAGTTATATCAAGGTGTCACCCTAGGCGCGAAGAGCTTTGAAAAAGATGCCAATGGCCATCCGGTCAAAGGCGGCAAGCGTCATCCAAATCTTGGCAACCATGTGACGGTCTATTCCAATGCGACTATCCTGGGCGGAGATACAGAGATTGGTGACAACTGTGTCATTGGCGGCAACGTCTGGCTTATCCATTCCGTGCCGGCAGGAAGTACTGTGTATTACAACAAGGAAACAAAAGAATAAAACACAAGGTTGATTTCTTTGGAAAATCAACCTTTCTTTTTCGGGAGTAGAATCCTTTTCATTTAACGTGTGAAAAGGTAGAATATACATAGTTTGGAGGGTTTCTATGTTTAATGATTGGTTGAGTATTGGACCGTTTACGATCCATGGATATGGTGTGATGATTGCCATTGGGATCCTGCTGGCATTTTGGCTGGCTGAAAAACTGGCAAAGAAGTATGAATTAGATTATGAAAAGATTGATACATTCATTCTCTGGATCTTGGTCTGGGGATGGGGCTGTTCGAAACTGACATACTGTTTGACCGTATTTGATCAGTTCCTGAAAAATCCATTGGCTGTCTTAGGTTCCGGCGGCTGGGTCGTATACGGCGGCATCTTAGGCGGTATCCTCGGTGCCTGGATCTGGTGCAAGTGGCATAAGTGGGACTTCATGCATTACTTCAACATTCTGATTCCATGTGTTGCCTTAGCACAGGCGGTAGGCCGGATCGGCTGCTTCTTTGCAGGATGCTGCGGCGGCATTGAGACGAGTGCCTGGTTCGGTGTCTCTTTCCCGGCAAATTCCTTAGCTTGGACGACAGCGAAGATCATTCCAACCCAATTGATCTCTTCTGGCGGTGACTTCCTGATCTTCTTTATTACTTATCGTATCTTGACCAAAGGCAAGCATCCAGAAGATACTGCCGGATGGTATCTGATGCTTTACAGCATCGGCCGTTTCTTTATTGAATTTATCCGCGGTGATCTGATCCGTGGACAGATTGGCATTTTCTCCACATCCCAGGTATTTGCGCTGTTTACATTCCTGCTGGGTGCGTACTTGATCTGGCGCAGACAAAATAAAACAGAACAGCCGAAGGAGGATAAGAAGGCATGAAAATCGGAATTGCGAATGATCACTCAGCAGTAGAAATGAAGAATGAGATTACCGCGTATTTAAAGTCTTTAGGATATGAAGTCGTCAACTATGGTACAGATACTAACGAGAGTGTCGACTATCCCGTCTATGGCGAAAAGGTTGCCAATGCGGTAGCTTCTGGCGAAGTAGACCGCGGGGTCGCAATCTGCGGTACCGGTGTTGGAATTGGCCTGGCCTGCAATAAAGTCAGAGGCATCCGTGCATGTACATGTTCTGAACCATACAGTGCAGAATACAGCAGACGTCATAACAATGCGAACATCATCACCTTTGGCGCAAGAGTCATTGGAATTGAGACAGCGAAGCAGATTGTCAAAGTCTTCATGGAGACCGAGTTTGAAGGCGGCAGACATGAACGCCGTGTCAATCAGTTAATGGACATTGAAGCCCGCAACTGTGCAAAGTAAAAGAATGAAAAGAGTCTGACGATGTCAGGCTCTTTTTTTCGGCTTTGCTAGAATTGTGAATTCATTTTTATGACAGGTGATCAGTTCATCTTTCTGCATTTTGCTGAGCTCATTGGAAAGGGCACTTCGTTCGACGCCAAGATAATCAGCTAACTGCTGGCGGTCAAAAGGAATGGTGAATGCATAACTGCCCGCAAGCTTTGCCTGCTCTGATAAGTAAGAAAGCAGACGGCCGCGGATGGACTTGGAAGAAGTATGCACGCTGCGCCGGGACAGCGCGAGATTCTTCTGGGCGGAGATCTGCAGCAGATTGTGGATCAACTGATTATGATACATGCATGAATGTGAACAGGTTGTCATGACTTTGGCGGCATTCAGAAATAAGACGGTACTCTTTTCACTGGCACGTACATTGACTAATAATGGTTCACCCGGGATGCATGCATAGGTCTCGGCAAACAGCTGACCTGGCTTGACGTGGGACAGGATCGTATTGTTTCCCCAGGCATCATCAATTTCAATATTCGCACCGCCGCTCAGCAGCATTCCAATATTCTCGGTAATCGAACCTGCCTGCAGGATGATCTCACCCTTGCGGTAGTTCTTTTCAAAAGCGCCTAAGCAGTTCAGCATCTGTTTGGCTTCCTGTGGAGAAGTGCCATGGAACAGTAATGTATTGGCTAAAAAAGTTTCATCCATAAATCCTCCAAATGTTGTTATAACAACATACTTGTGACTGCTCTCATTGTATCCTATTTTTGTAAAACATACAGGAGAACACTTAGATGCAGAGAAAAATTATTCATATTGATGAAGAAAAGTGCAATGGATGCGGTGCTTGTGCTGCCGCATGTCACGAAGGTGCCATTGCCATGGTCAACAACAAGGCAAAGCTGATGCGGGAAGATTACTGCGATGGTCTGGGCGATTGTCTGCCAGGCTGTCCAACTGGTGCGATTACCTTTGAAGTACGCGAAGCACCTGCCTATGATGCCAATGCGGTCGCCGCATCCCGCCGTATTCCAGCGGAAGAGCCATGCGGCTGTCCAGGCTCGATGGCACGCAGTATCCAGCATGAAGAATGCAGCTGCAGCTGTGAGAGTGAAACAGCGAAGGAAATGCCAAGCCGTTTAACGACCTGGCCAGTACAGATCAAGTTAGCACCGGTCAATGCGCCATACTTCGAAGGTGCCAAGTTATTGGTCGCGGCAGACTGTACAGCCTATGCCTTTGCGAACTTCCATGAGAAGTTCATCAAGAATCATGTCACGTTAATTGGCTGTCCAAAGCTGGATGATGTGGACTATACCGAAAAGTTAGCCGCAATCATCGCAACGAACAATATCCAGAGCGTCACCGTAGTCCGCATGGAAGTGCCATGCTGCGGCGGTTTGGAAATGGCAGTTAAAAATGCATTGCTTTCCAGTGGAAAATTTATTCCTTGGCAGGTGGTCACCATCTCGACCGAGGGAGAAATCTTAGATTGACGTTATGTCAAAAGGAGAAAATAGATGAAATATCAAGTAAACAGTAATTGTATCGGTTGTGGTCTTTGCGCTTCCACCTGTCCAAATATTTTCCATATGACAGATGCAGGAACTGCAGAAGCCAGCAAGGAACCTGTGGAACCACAGGATGAAGCAGATGCAGAAACAGCGATGAATGGATGCCCTGTCTCTGCCATTGAGAAAGTAGAGGAATGAGCCATGGCATTCATCAAGAATATCGAAGCTGAAAAAGAATTGGTCCTGAGTGAGGAAGTCACCGTTGCCAAGGGACAGGTCGTCAGTAAGACACTTGCCCAGAACGATGCCATCAGTTTGACTCTATTCGCATTCTCCAAAGGCGAAGAGATCAGTGAACATTCTTCCCATGGCGATGCCATGGTACAGGTATTCGAAGGTACAGCCCAGCTAACCATCGGCGGTGTCAAGCACATCGTCACTGCTGGACAGACCATCGTGATGCCGGCGGAAGTACCGCATGCCTTATATGCGGTCGAAGACTTTAAGATGCTTCTTACGGTAGTGCTTCCAAATGAAACAAAATAAAATACTGGTCAAGCGGATCTATGAAGACAGTGCAGCCGAAGACGGCTTCCGGATCTTAGTGGACCGCTTATGGCCAAGGGGAATCAAGAAAGAAAATGCCCGACTGGGTGCGTGGTGCCGGGAAATTACACCATCCAATGAACTGCGCAGACAGTTCCACGCCGCACCAGAGCAGTACCTTCGTTTCACGAAAGATTACATGCAGGAGCTGGATGAGAATCCAGCATCTGCAGATTTCACAGCGTTATGTCAAAAAGAATTAAAGAAGCAGAATATAACACTGCTCTATGGCTCCAAGAATGAGGAGCACAATAACGCAACGGTGCTGCAGGCATGGCTGCAGAAGAAAAGATAAGGGAGAATCTAAAATGGAAAATAAAATGTTCTGTTTCCAGTGTGAACAGACTGCTGGCTGTGTCGGCTGTATGGGAAATGCCGGTGTCTGTGGAAAGAAAGCAGATACCGCAAATCTGCAGGATGATCTGACGGGCGCATTGATTGGCCTTGCCAGAGCAACCGATGGACATACCCATCCAACCGAATATACCTATGGTCTATTGATTGAAGGACTGTTTACAACCATTACCAATGTCAGCTTTGATGATGAAGCCGTCACCAAGGAAATTGCGAAGGTACATGCGGAGAAAGAAAAGCTGGTGCCGCGCTGCAGTACTTGTGATGATCCGTGCGGACGCAATGATGACTATGATATGAAGAAGCTGTGGAATGACAATGAAGATATCCGCAGTCTGAAGTCATTGATCCTGTTTGGCTTGCGCGGCATGGCAGCGTATGCATATCATGCACGTATGCTTGGTTATGTGGATCCGGAAGTGGACCACTTCTTTGCGGAAGGACTGTTTGCGATTGGTGAAGATTTAACACAGGAACAGCTGCTGCCAAAGGTATTGAAGGTCGGTGAGATCAACCTGAAATGCATGGAGCTCTTAGATAAAGCAAATACTGAAACTTACGGCACTCCTGTGCCGACCGAAGTTCCATTAACGATTGAAAAGGGTCCATTCATTATCGTTACCGGTCATGATCTGAAGGACTTACAGACTCTTCTGGAACAGACCAAGGACAAGGGCATCAATATCTATACGCATGGTGAGATGCTGCCGGCCCATGGCTATCCAGAACTGAAGAAGTATAAGCATCTCAAAGGAAACTTTGGTACGGCTTGGCAGAACCAGCAGAAGGAATTTGATGGTGTGCCTGCACCAATCCTCTATACGACCAACTGCTTAATGCCGCCGAAGGACAGTTATAAAGACAGAGTGTTTACCACGGAAGTGGTTGCTTTCCCGGACTGTGTCCATATTGATGAGAAGAAAGACTTCACTCCTCTGATCAAGAAAGCGTTAGAGCTGGGCGGCTATCCAGAAGACCATGCAATGACAGGCATCAATGGCGGTTCCACTGTTACAACAGGCTTTGGCCATGGCGCAATCCTTGCCAATGCAGGTGCTGTTGTAGATGCGGTCAAGAAGGGTGACATCAAGCACTTCTTCTTAGTAGCTGGATGCGATGGCGCAAAGCCAGGCAGAAATTACTACACCGAGTTTGTAAAGAAAACACCGAAGGATTCAATCGTTCTGACCTTAGCCTGTGGCAAATACCGGTTCAATGATCTGGACCTGGGTACCATTGATGGTTTCCCACGCATCATGGATATGGGACAGTGCAATGATGCCTATGGGGCCATTCAGGTTGCGGTTGCCTTAGCCAATGCATTTGGCTGCGGCGTCAATGATCTGCCGTTATCCTTTGTCTTATCCTGGTATGAACAGAAAGCAGTCTGCATCTTACTGACACTGCTTCACTTAGGCATCAAGGGAATCCGTTTAGGACCATCTCTGCCAGCGTTCTTATCACCGAATATTCTGCAGTTCTTAGTCGACAATTATCAGATTGCGCCGATTACAACAGTGGATGAAGACCTGAAAGCAATGCTTGGATAATAAAAATGGGTATGCATATGCATACCCGTTTTAGTTTCCGTAGTCTGTTCCAGGATTATAGACGATATCGTCTTTCGTTTCGTCATAATAAGGACAAGTCTGGATATCTGCTTTATCTTTCTTGATTTCGACCTCCGAACTGGCAATTTTGATATAGACATAAATATAGTTATATTTGTAGTCTGCTGTGGCTGTTGGATCCGTACTGTTTCGATAAGCGCTATTCTTTCCGTCCAGATTTGGCCAATTGTTACTGCCCATATTATAAGAGCCATACAATGTGACCGTGCCGTTTTTGATGTCATATACATAATAGCCATAGGTGTTCGATGTACTCTTAAATCCACTTGTTAAGTATTCAGAATAAGCGGCTGCTCTCGCTGAACGGATGTTTGCCCGGACTGTCGCAATCTTGGCTTTCTTTGTCTGCGCAGAAAAGATGGGAATACTGACTCCAACCAAGATCGCAATGATGGCCACCACGACTAACAGTTCCGCTAATGTAAACCCTAATTTTCTTCTACGTGTACTCATCCTATATATCGTACTTTAAATCCATTGGAAATGTCCACCAAAACAATGAGTATTATCAATCAATAAAGGCGCTGTGTATTCACAGTGCCTTCGTTGTTTATTGTTCTGCTGTTTCGGTTGGAGCAGGAAGCTCTTCCGGTTTCTGATTCAAGAGATCCATGAATTCTTCCCCGGTGATTGTTTCCTTTTCATAAAGATACTTTGCGATACGATTTAAGTCATCCTTATGATCGGTCAGCAGCTTGACTGCCTTGGCATGTTCCTTCTTAACTAAAGCAACGACCTGGACATCAATTGCAGCAGCGGTATCATCCGAACAAGCTAACGATGCATCTCCGCCTAAGTACTGGTTGGTGATGTGTTCCATCGCAACCATGTCGAAGTCATCCGACATGCCGTACTGGGTGATCATCGCACGTGCCATCTTGGTTGCCTGTTCAATATCATTGGCAGCACCAGTGGAGATGGTATGGAAGATGACTTCTTCGGCAGCTCTGCCGCCGGTAACTGTCGCAATCTTGTTCTCTAATTCTTCCTTGGTATATAACGGATGGTTTCCTTCTTCCACCTGCATGGTGTAGCCTAAGGCACCAGAGGTACGTGGAATGATCGTGATCTTCTGAACAGGGGCACTGTTGGTCTGCAGAGCAGCGACTAATGCATGTCCAACTTCATGATAGGAGACAACCATCTTTTCGTGATCGGTCAGGATTGCATTCTTTTTCTGGTAACCAACGAAGACGACTTCAATGCTTTCTTCCAGATCCTTCTGGGTCACAGCATTTCTGCCTTCCCGCACAGCACGCAGTGCTGCTTCATTGATAATGTTGGCCAATTCTGCACCCGAAGCACCGGATGCCATTCTTGCAACAACGGTATAGTCGATACCAGGTACCGTCTTTACTTTCTTTGCATGGACTTTCAGGATATCTTCCCGTCCCTTTAAGTCTGGCAGTTCGACTGGTACGCGGCGGTCAAATCTTCCTGGCCGTAATAAGGCAGGATCGAGATTCTCCGGACGGTTGGTCGCAGCTAAGATGATGACACCATTGTTGCCTTCAAAACCATCCATTTCCGTTAACAGCTGATTCAATGTCTGTTCCCGTTCATCGTTGCCGCCGAAGTTGCCGGTATTCCGCTTGCCGCCAATTGCATCGACTTCATCGATGAAGACGATACATGGTGCTTTTTCTTTCGCCTGCTTGAACAAGTCTCTGACTTTGGAAGCACCCATACCAACGAACATCTCAACGAATTCAGAACCGGAAATCGAGAAGAATGGTACATTCGATTCACCCGCAACTGCTTTTGCAAGCATGGTCTTGCCAGTACCTGGAGGCCCGACGAGCAGAACGCCCTTCGGCATTGTTGCGCCAATGGATTTGTATTTCATTGGATCATGCAGGTAGGTGACGATTTCCTGTAAGCTTTCCTTGGCTTCATCTTCGCCCGCAACATCTGCAAATTTGATTCCGGTTGTGCCTTTGACGTATTCCCGCGCATTGGACTTGCCCATGTTGAACATACCGCCGCCCAACCCGCCGAGACCGCCGCTGCCATCACCCTTGCCCTGCATACTGCGCATCAGGATGCGTAATAAGAAGGTCGCAAAGAGGATCGGCAGGATCCAGCTGACCAGTAAGGATACCCATGGGGACTGTTTCTCAACAATGTCCGCCGTATACTCGACATTTGCCTTGGTCAGACGTGCTGTGAGATCCGGGTCATCCATCAAGCCGGTCTTGTATACAGTATTGTCATTCTTTAACTGATATAAGATCTGATTGGACTGTACTTCGACTTTCTCAACGTCACCATCATTGGTCTCCGTCACAAAGTCACTGTAGTTCTTGGTGACAATCTGTGACTGCTGCATCTGCGGCAGGACAAAGAGATTCAACAGCATTAAGACGACCATGACAATCGCATAGTAGTAGATCAATGGACGCTTTTGGTTATTTTTGTTGTTATCAGGAGTGTTAATAAGAATCACCTCTCAATCTCTGATAGGAATACGTTAGCACACTTATTGCAAGAGTGCTAATCTTTTACCTGAAATTTAGGTGAAATTGTAAAAAAACCGTTCAAAGAAGCAGGAATCTTTCCTGCAGGAGAATAGAAATGCCTTATAATAAAAGGAGAGAAGTGCTTTAAGGGGGCATTCTTATGACGAAAAAGATCATTACTATCAGCCGGCAGTTCGGTTCCGGCGGCCGCAGTATCGGTGAATTGGTCGCACAGCGGTTAGGGGTCAAGAAATACGACCGCGAGATCATTGCCCAGATTGCCAAACGGAGCGGTTTTGCGGAAGACTATGTCAACGAAGAAAGTGAAGCAGTACGCGAGAGCGGTTTCTTCTCAGCCATGGCCAATGGCGATTTCTATGAGAATTCAAATCGTCTGACTATCTGGTCAGAACAATGTCAGGTCATTAAAGAACTGGCAGAGCAGGGACCGTGTGTCATTGTAGGCCGCTGTGCAGATTATGTACTAAAACAGGACTATGATCTGTTACGGGTGTTCATCTATGCGGATATGGAGTATCGCGCAGACCGTATTGTACGGGAATATGGGGAATCCAATGTGAAGCCGGAAAAGCGTTTAAAAGATAAAGATAAACGCAGAGCAGCATATTATGAGATCTATACGGATCAGAAGTTTGGTGATCCAGCCAATTATGATATCTGCTTGAACAGCGGCAAGATCGGTCTGGAAGAGTGTGCTGATATCATTGCACAGCTGTACCAGAAACTGACGGAGGAGAAATAAGAAAATGGATTGTATCTTCGGATACAATCCATTCTTTTAGAGCCGGTATCTTTTCAGCTTTCGTTTCTCATCGTACATCTGATGATCTGCTTTGGATAAAGCAGTCTCGAAATCTTCACTTGGTTCATGTTTGGCAAAGCCGCAGCTGAACGACAGAGTGGTAATCGCACCATCTGTTAAACGCAATGGCGATGCCAGCAGTTCCTTCCGCAATGCCGCAATCTTTTCTAAGATTTCTTCTTCACTGCGCTTCTTCAGGATGCATACAAACTCATCTCCGCCAAAACGGAAGAAGGCTGAATCTGTTGGAAAGGTACGCTGCAGTGCCTCTGCCATCTTGGAAATCAACAGGTCGCCATTGCTGTGACCGTGTCCGTCATTGGTTCCTTTCAGATCATTCATATCAAACATGCCGACATAGAATAACGTAGGAGCGTAAGCTCCGAAGTTACCGGGCCTTTCCCCGCAGCTCTGCTGCGAAGATGCCTTCGGAAGGTTACGTCCCGCTTAGCGGGACAGTACTAGCCCGAGGTACGAGGGCGTATAATACCTTCCGAAGGGTCGGCGAAGAAAATGGGGCAAAGCAGTTATCTACATCAATCGCACAATGTCTCGAATCTTGTGTACCACTTTGTATGCCCGGCAAAATACCGTCGCATCGTGGTAAGCGAGGGAGTAGATGAGTGTATCAGGCAAACGTGCGCGGGCATTGAGCTGAGGTACGAGTGGATCGAGTTCCTGGAAATCGGAACAGATAAGGATCATATCCACTTTCTGATACAGTCTACACCGGAACATAGTCCGGGCGAGATCATACGAGTAGTGAAAAGCATAACAGCCAAGCGCGTGTTTGCCGAACACCCGGAAGTAAAGAAGCAGTTATGGGGCGGAGAATTCTGGAGCGACGGGTATTTTGTATCGAGTGTAGGCAAGAATACAAACGAAGAAGTTATACAGAACTATGTAAAACAGCAGGGTACACAAGATTCGTATCAACAGCTATATATAAAAATATAGCCGACAGAGAGGAGATACACCGCTTCACGCACAAGCGTGAAGGCAAACGTCTGGTAGACGTTTGAGGGCTCTGCCCCGGGGTAATTCATTGGCTCACCGTTGTGGATATCCAGATATTCTTTTAAATACGTACGGTTGTACAACCCCGTTAACATATCTGTCTTAGAGAGATGCAGAATCTCCATCTGCATTCTGTAGTTTGTCAGCATCGTCTCGACATTCGTCTTGACCAGTTCCAGTAATTCTAAGTCCTGTTCGGTAAAGGCGTCTTTCTGTTCTGAATCAAAGCACAGGATGGCATAGAGTTCATTGCGTACATAGACCGGAGCAGACAATGTGGAAGACAATAACTGTGCATGTGTCTCTGTTTTGATCTCGGTATGATAGACGCTCAGGAACTGACTGAGGTCATTGATGATGACAGTATGGTCATACTTTCCCTGGGTTGCCATGCCTAAGAATGTTTTATCTTTTTCAAACGATACATTATAGACATCGTTGTTGTAGCCGCGCTTGGCAACAATCCGTACGGAATCACCTTCCACAATCATCAAGGAACAGAGATCACTGTGCTGTACAGCTTTGCCGCAGTTCTCCAGAATGAACTCATAGATGCTTTGATCCGTCGTAATATGGTTGAAGTCGTTGGCCATCTGCAGCATGATCTTACGGGCAGTCGAGACGCGGTATAAATTATGCATCGCTTCTTCATTGGCAATTGGCAGGATCTGCAGCAGCCAGCATTCTTCCCCATGATACAAGCACTTCTTGCCGCTCATCGAATAATAGCGGACATCATGGTCATGTGAAAAAGAGATCTGCTGCAAGGCAATCGTATCCATATCGTTCGGTAAGTATGCCTGAATCTCCTCATAACTAAGATGAAGGGCTGTACCGGCTTCGTTCAGCGGTGTCATTGTATGATTTTGCACAAAAAAACTAGGTGTAATAAGCAGAGTACGAAGAAAATTCATTTGTTCTTCTGTGATTTCCTGCATGGTAGTCTCCGGTTTGAGTTTACTTAATAAGTTTACCATATTCTGGGCAATTTTCTGCTAGAAATAAGGAAAGAAAAAGCCAGATTTCTCTGACTTTGGCTAGGCGTCCCCGGGCGGATTCGAACCGCCGACCTTTCGCTTAGGAGGCAAACGCTCTATCCAGCTGAGCTACGGGGACAAACAGCAGGCTCATTATACCAAACTTTTTGACGAATAACATGGAATGGCATATCATAAGCAGGGAGTGAAAAGAAAGATATATGAAGAATTTAAAGAGCTGGATTATCATTGCATGTCTATTAGGAGCAGCTGTATTGATCCTGTTAACAAATACGACAGTATTGAATAAGGTCATTGTGATCCTGGTGGCTGTCATTGGTATAGCCGTCATGGTCCCATCTTTAAAGAAGTAAGGAGAACAGGTAACTGTTCTTTTCTTTACTAACTAGATATTATTACTATTCAAATAAAATTACTCAAAAATGAAGTTTACTAATTGATTTCAAAAAATACCCGCCCTATTATTTAGGTAGAAAAAGGCAAAGCAGGTAAAAACCTGTGACGCAAAACTATAGGGCCTCCAAAGTTCAGGCAGCCAGTTGCAGATGATTGTGACGAATCATCTTTGATGGCTGCTTTTATGTTAGCAGTCTGGGGAGGCCAACATGAAGAAAAATTATTTGAGAGGATTATTCAGCTTCGTCATCGCCGGTATGATGACACTCAGCATGTTTACGGCTGGGACAAAAACAGAAGTAAATGCCGAAGGTACAAGTGGAACGACTGCACCGACTTTACAGGCAGAGCCTGTTGCAACGAATGTTTACACAACAACCGCTGCAGATGATGGTGCATCAATAGAAAAGGTAATCAATGGAACGACAGTAAATGCCAATGGCAAATATGATGGCATTGTTTTTGCGGTAGATGCAACATACTCAGTTCCAAGCCAAATTGAAATAAAGCGTCCATTTACGATTGAAACAACGGCTGCTAACGTTGGTATTAATCAAGGAATAAAGTTGTTCGCAGGTGCTAATTTGTTATTTAAAGGATCAGGTGCATTCGTAATCGATGGAACAAATCAAAGTGGAATGCATGGTATTGAATCCTATGAAAATAATGTATATCTAACATTCGATCATGCAAATGTAACAATTCAGAACACTTCTAATTATGGTATTTATTTATTCGGACAGTTTTTACAGAAAGGTCTTGAAGTAAATGGCGGTTCATTGCAGGTCCTGCATTGCGCAAACAAGATTACTGAAGGCGGAATTGATTACGAAGGTGGATATTTTGATATTCGTAACAACGCAACAGTAAAGCTCCGGCATAACGGCTGTGATAACTTTGGCGATTTATATCTGCAGAATGCCTCGGTATTCAGCATTTCAGGAAACTCTGAGTTAGATACTTTGTCGGATACTTCTGGGTATGGTTATAATGCGACGACTTTCTTAAGTACACCAGTACTGATTGATGGTTCTGTGGTAAATATTGAAACGAAAAAGGTTGGTCTGCATAAGAACGCACAAGAAAACTACGGTGAAGGTTCGTATTCAGCAAGCCGTGGTATTCAGACAGATGACAAGTCAAGCTTCACGATTGTAAATGGTGGTGCGTTAAATGTGGAAGCCACATCTACAGATGTCGCGAAAGCGAAACAGTCCTTAGGTATCAATGCATCAAGTATTGCTGTTGATGCAAATTCTTCATTAAACGTAACAGGATTTGAAACAGCATTGAACGGAACAAAGCTGACCACAGATGGACTTAGCTTTGTTACATTAGATGGAACAACCGTAGATGCAAATGTTTCTGCAACAATTCTTGGCGGATCAGTCAAAGCACAGCCGGCAAGCAGCGTTGTAAACGGCGTTCTGACAGCAACAGGTTTAAATAAAGTCACTGCTACACCAAAGAATGCAGCAGAGGAAGACTTAACAAGATTCGATTTGAGTGGATTAGCAAATGGCTCGGTTACCGTTGGCGCAAGTAGTACAGTGGCAGCGTATAATTATCAGGTTGGCGCTGACCATGATGGTACAGCATATGTATGGGCACCTGCAGTAAAGGTAACTGCATATACAGATGCATCAAAGTCTACAAAACTGCAGCTGAAAAATACATATGAAACGATTCGTGGAAATACACTCGCTTATGTAGGCGCAACTTCTATTGAAGATGCTGCAGCGCCTGCAGGATATGTATTTATCGGCTGGAAGGTTATTGGCAACGGTACAGTATCAGATGCTGATTTCACCGTTAATACAACAATGGCTAAAGATGTTGATATTTATCCTGTCTATGCACTTGCAAGCAGTTTAGCAACACCGATTGATCTATCTGAAACGACCGATTCAACATTAGCTTCACTTACAAATGGCCCGATTGAAGTTTCTGAAGGACAGAATGTTTATTATCAAGCAGATATTGATATGACAGCGATTGTGGACCAGGTTAAAAAGTTCGATACGTCTTTAGGATATGTCAACTGTGATTTCACAATTACAATGGAAGCAGGCAATGGTTTAGAGTACGCAGCTGGAGCTGCTACTTCTGCAGAAATATCAGATTACTTCAAGGGTACGTCTATTGATCAAAAGTTATTTAAATTGGTCAGTGCTCCAGTGAAGGAAGGAAACAAGCTGACATTCCATATTGTTGGCACAGATGCTTTAAAGGGAATTCAGGCAAATGTATTAGCCGGATATCTCAGCGATGGTATTCATGCATACAGCAATAATGTGAACTATGTTACTGCAACATCTGCAATCACAGATGCAGGATATGCACGTATGTATGCAACATTCAATGGTACATTAACATATACGAATCTTTACCAGATAATGAATGCAAACTTCAAACTTAATTTGAAGGGCGTGCAGGGTACTAAGAATGGTATCGGTGATGAAGCAGATCCAACGTTAGCTACTTTAGGAAATGATGCAGATGGTGTTGTATCAGCTACAGTTGTTTCTAAGAATACCGTCTCAGCAAACGCATATACTGGTACATATGATGGCTTACAGCATTCTATCAGTAACGTTCAAGCAGGAAAGAGCGACAGTACATTATCTTATAGTACAGACAACCAGAACTGGACAGATGGTCTGCCACAGTTTACGGATGCTGGCACGTATACCGTATATGTAAAAGCATCTCACGAGTACAATTCGGATGTGACCACTCCATTTACAGTTACAATCTCTAAGAGAAATGTAACATTAACAAGTGGAAGTGCGACAAAGGCTTATGATGGTACACCGTTAACAGACAGTACAGTAGCTGTAACTGGTGATGGCTTCGCTGCAGGCGAAGGTGCGGTATATACAGTCACGGGCGGAAGAACAACAGCTGGTATCAGCTCGAATACCTTCTCTTATACATTGAATGCGAATACAGATGTAAATAACTATTCCTTCAGTGTTGTATATGGAACACTTACCGTTAGAGGTACTACACCGTATACAAATACAGATTCGAATACAACAAACACAACTGTAGATTCACAGCCACGTCCAAGCACACCGACAACGAGCACAAGACCTTCTACTCCAAGTACAGGTGATCAGACGAATTCCGTATTCTATGCTGGCATGTTTGCAGTATCAGCAGCAGGTATCTTCCTGATCCTGGTATTGAAGAGAAAATATTTTGAAGCATAATTCTATAAGAAATTAGTATAAATACGAATTGGTAAAAAATTGAAAAATATTTACCGAATAACGAAAGAGCCTGAAAAGGCTCTTTTCTTTCTATCAAAGGATTATTTATATTCTTACTACTCAATAAAATATTATTACTCCAGGGAATGTGAACATTGAAAGCCATTTCATCTTGAAATGACTTTTGGTGTACCACTATAATAAAGGCAGAGATAGATGTCGTCTGGGACGTGCTGATATCTTATGCTAATTGAATGAACAATTGCTCTCCTTGTGTAGGCTGACGTAACTGCAGTTGGAGAGGGCTTTTTTATGTTCAGGTGATAACATAAAAAAGTTGAGTAATTAAAGGGGGATAAAGGAACCCTTCGGTCATAGGCTGACGTAACTATGGTGGGAGAGTTCCTTTCGTCGTCTTTAAAACCAATTGAACATTCAATGCTTGCATAACAGAATGACTGTTACCAAGCATTTTTTAGTAAAAAACGTCGCACTAAATACTACTTCGTATCATGAATTACCCTTAAGACCTCAGTGGGGTGAGGCAAGCACAGGCAAAAGGGGCCTACGCAAAGGAGAGAATTATGAATTTTCTAAAGAAGAGTTTTACCGCATTATTAGCGACATTGACGCTGTTCGGAACTGGTATTTCGACTCCGATCGTCGCAGAAGATGGAACGACTACTTCAAACAATGTTGAAGTAAGTAGTCTTTCACATGAAAAAACTGCAACAAAGATTGAAGGTACTGATGACTACAATTTAACATTGGATGTCACTGGCGCCCAGGGATCTAGAACGAACAAGGCAAAAGTAGATGTTCTGTTCATTGTAGATAAGTCTTCAAGTATGGACGAAGATATGGCGGGACATCCGCGTTATAAGATGGATGACTATGGACGCATAAGAAAGAACACAAAATATGATGCAACTGATCGTAGAATGGATTCGCTATATAATGCGGTTTCTGTTCTGACAACCGCAGTATCAGCAAACCAGGCAATTGATGCGCAATATTCTGCTGTTGAATTTTCAGGTTCGAAAACAGGCGCAAGCTACATTGATGTTAATGGCGAACAACAGATTTTTGGACGGGATGAATCATATAACGATGCCAGCATCACTTGCGGATGGACTTCGGATTCAAGCACGATAAATAACGATGTTCAGCAAGTGATTCCAGCTGGAGGAACGAATTATGAAGCTGGAATTGATGCAGCAATTTATCAGCTGCAACAATCTAGTAGAAGCGATGCAACAAAAGTTGTGTTCTTTTTAACAGATGGTGATCCTACTCTCTATTATAATTATAATTATATTACGGTTGGAGCAGGTAAAGGTTTTGATTCCAATGCATTAGATGCTGCAAAGGATGCTGCTCAATATTTAACTTGTGCAAAGTTCTATGCTGTTGGTATGGCAAAGGATGCAGATAGTTATACTGATCATTTACAAAAAATTGTTACTGCTGTAAAGGAAGCAAATGGTCTTTCGGATGATGATGCACATGTTTATGCTGCAACTGATAGTACAAGTTTGCAGAAACTATTCAAAAATTTTGCTGAATCACTCACAAAAATGCCAGTATCTGATGTGAAAATCAGTGATACATTAAGTGATAAAGTCGAGTTTACATCGGATACTCCTACATTTACTGTGACAATGAAAGACGCATCTGGAAATGTAGTTGATTCACAAGATGTTAGTTTGGCTAGTGGATCGACCACATTTGCTCTAAACGGTAAAGAATATACATTAACAGTAAATGGTAAGAATTTTGTGCTGGAGTTTCCTAAGGACAAAATTGAACCAGATTATAACTATTCAATTACAACAAAAATAAGAGCTAACCAGAATGCAAAAGATACTTATAAAGCAAACCTTACTTATGGAGAAAATAAGAATGGTTTCGATTCAAACAGCGCAGGAACAGTTACATATACATATGATGGTAAAACTAAAACATTAAATTATCCAACGCCAGTTGTTCAGGTTCCGGAACTTCACACAGTAACATATGACTGGGGAGATTCTGTCCCAAATGGTGTTACTCTTCCTACTGATACTGCAAAGTATTATAAGAATGATACATATACAGTTGCAGATGCTCCAAAGCCAATAGAAACAAAAGATGATTATGGTAATGTTAACGGTACATGGACATTCAGCGGATGGACAGATCCAAATAACGGAACAATGGGAGACACTAATGTTACTGTTACAGGATCATGGAAATTTACACCTATTACGGTTGCTAAGCATAATATTAAATATTTCTGGGAAGATGAGCCTACTGGCACTTACGCTCAGACTCTTCCAACAGATTCAAATCAGTATGTAAAGGGTCAGCCATATGTAGTTGATACAACATTCGTGAAGGGAACAGTAGTCAATCATTTAGACGCCTATGGGAATGTCGATGGCACATGGACATTCGGTGGCTGGGATCATACCGATGGTACAATGGGTGATTCGACAGTTGAAATAAAAGGCTCCTGGAAAT